>ENA-OPCN01000002-OPCN01000002.1-human-gut-metagenome-genome-assembly--contig:-NODE-2-length-252767-cov-6.377477_pt1 | contig 252767 bp, 195 predicted proteins | sample MGYA00241567_ERZ501485 | MGnify/ENA primary metagenome ERZ501485 (study PRJEB25962, sample SAMEA2042579) | human gut metagenome | biome: human gut; feature: human-associated habitat; material: faeces...
ATTAAATAAAATAAATTAATTAAATAAAATAAATTAATTAAATAAAATAAATTAATTAAATAAAATAAATTAAGCCAAAATAAAAAGTGAACACTTTTTATTTTGGCTATTTAATTAAAATTAAATATCTAAGTTATCTACATATTTTGCATTTTCTTCTATGAATTTTCTTCTTGGCTCTACTTCGTCTCCCATTAACATTGTAAATGTTGCATCTGCTTTTATTGCATCTTCTAGTGTTACTCTTACTAATATTCTTCTTTCTGGGTCCATTGTTGTTTCCCATAATTGTTCTGGGTTCATTTCACCAAGACCTTTGTATCTTTGTATTGATAATTGGTCTATTGATATACCTTTCTTCTCTAAATCTGCATAAGCTTGGTTTAGCTCTTCATCAGTATAACAATATATGTCTTCTATACCTCTTTTTGATAATTTATATAGTGGTGGTTGTGCTAAAAATACATTTCCATTTTCAATTAATGGTCTCATATATCTAAAGAAGAATGTTAATAATAGTGTTCTAATATGAGCACCGTCAACATCGGCATCGGCCATTATTATTACTTTTCCATAACGAATTTTTGTTATGTCAAAATCTGGTCCAATTCCGGCACCTACAGCTACTATAACTGGATTTAATTTATCATTTCCATATATTTTATCTGCTCTTGCTTTTTCAACATTAAGCATTTTTCCCCATAGTGGTAAAATTGCTTGATATCTTCTATCTCTACCTTGTTTTGCACTTCCTCCAGCAGAATCTCCTTCGACTATATATACTTCACATTCTTCAGCATTTTTACTACTACAGTCTGCTAATTTTCCTGGAAGAGTTGTAGATTCCAAAGCTGTTTTTCTTCTAACTAATTCTCTTGCTTTTCTTGCTGCTTCTCTTGCTCTTGATGCACTTACGCATTTTTCTAATATAGCTTTTGCTACATTTGGATTTTCTTCTAAGAATGTAGATAAAGCATCATTTACTAAACTTTGTACAATACCTGTAACATTACTATTACCTAGTTTTGTTTTAGTTTGTCCTTCAAATTGAGGCTCTTTAACTTTTACAGAAACAACTGCTGTAATTCCTTCTCTTATATCCTCACCTTGTAAATTGCCATCTTTTTCTTTTAAAATATTGTGTGATTTTGCATAATCATTAAAAGTTTTTGTAAGAGCTCTTTTAAATCCTTCTAAATGAGTTCCACCTTCAATTGTATTTATATTATTTGCAAATGTATAAATATTTTCTGAATATGCTGTAGTGTATTGAAATGCTATTTCAACTGGTACTTCAGAATCTTGTTTATCAATATAAATTGGAGTTGGATGTAATTTTTCTTTATTTGTATTTAAATATTCTACAAAAGAAACTAATCCACCCTCATAACAAAATTCAGACTTTTTTACATTTTCTGGATCTCTTTTATCCTCAATTGATATATATAAACCTTTTGTTAAGAAAGCCATTTCTCTAAATCTTTCTTCTAGTGTTCCGTAGTCATAATTTAGAGTTTCAAAAATTGTAGAGTCAGCTAAAAATCTAACTTTAGTACCTGTTTTTTTAGAATCCCCTATTCTAGTTAATTTTTCAGTAGTCTTTCCTCTTTTAAATTTCATTTGGAAAATACCACCATCTCTTTGAATAGTTACTTCTGTCCATTCTGATAAAGCATTAACAACTGATGCACCAACGCCATGTAAACCTCCAGATACTTTGTATCCACTATCTCCACCAAATTTTCCACCAGCATGTAAAACAGTATATACTGTTTCAGCAGCAGAAATTTTTGTTTTTGGATGTATGTCAACAGGAATTCCTCTACCATTATCTGATACAGTTATTATGTTTCCTGGTTCTATTGTAACTTCTATATGTGTACAATAACCTGCCAAAGCCTCATCAACACAGTTATCTACAATCTCGTATACTAAGTGATGTAATCCTCTTATAGATACACTTCCAATATACATACCTGGTCTTTTTCTTACGGCTTCAAGGCCTTCTAAGACTTGTATTTGCTCTGCTTTGTATTCATGTTCAAATTTTTCCATTACTTTTTCAATCCTTTCTCAAAAAAACTTCGCCATCTATGACATTATATATGTTTGAATTTAAATTTTCAATATCTATTTTATCTGTACAAGTTACAAAAACTTGTGTATCCCCTATATTTTCTAGAAAATTTTTTCTTCTTTCTTTATCTAATTCAGACATAAAATCATCTAGTAATAAAATAGGATTTTCTCCAATTTCATCTTTTATAACCTGCAATTCAGACATTTTTAAAGATAATACTACTGTTCTATTTTGTCCTTGAGATCCATATGTATTTACATTTTTTCCATTTAGATAAACAATGAAATCATCTTTATGAATTCCTTTTGATGTCGCTCCTCGTATTATATCAATCTTTTGATTTTGTTTCAATTGCATATAAAAATTTTCTTCACTTGAAAAATCAGAAATATATTCTATTTTAATTTCTTCGTTTCCATCGGTTATTTTTTTATGTATATCATTTATTTTTTCTTTTATTTTTTCGATAAACTCTAATCTATACTTATAAATTTTTTCTCCATATTCATATAATTTTTGATTCCATAGGTCTAATAAATCTTCACTTTTATGCTCTAATTTTATTTGTTTTAAATATGCGTTTCTTTGCTCTAGTGTTTTAGTATACATATTTAAGCAATATATATAATTTGGTCGTAATTGACTTATCATAATATCTAAAAAACGTCTTCTCATTTTTGGACCATTTTTTAAAATATTAATATCATCAGGAGTAAAAATTACAATATTTATCTTTCCTAATAATTCACTAAATTTTTTTACTTTAATTCCATTAATAAATATATGTTTTTTATCAGAATACTCAATTTTTATTTTCCCATCTCTATCACTTTTTTTATATTGAACTTCAATTCTAAAAAAATCTTTATCAAATTTAACAAGCTCTTTATCTTTACTAGTTCTAAAAGATTTTCCTATTGAACATAAAAATATTGATTCAATAATATTTGTTTTTCCCTGAGCATTATTTCCATAAAAAATATTTATTTTATTATTAAGATTTAAATTTAGTTTATTATAATTCCTAAAATTCTCAATTTTCAAATTAGTTATTAACATATTTTACCTCTTTTGTGGATAACTTTATTACTCTTTCATTCTTATTGGTAAAATCATATAAATATAATCACCATCTTCTACAGGTCTTATAATACAAGGTGATATACTTGTTCCAAAATCCACAAAAATTTCCTCATCATCAATAGACCTACACGCATCTAAAAAATATTTTGGATTAAATCCTGCTTCCAAATTTTTTCCTTCTGTAGAAACAAACATTTCTTCTTTTGCATCTCCAGTTTGGTTAGTACATGATATTGTTACTTTTCCAATGTCTACAGAAATTTTTACTGGATATTTTTTCTCTTTTTCCATACTAGATGAAGATATTAAAGAAATTCTTTCAAAACAATTTTGTAAATTTGATTTATTAACTCTTATTCTTGTTTCCCATGTTTCTGGAATAACACTTGAATAATTTAAAAATTCTCCATCAAGTAATCTTGTTACTATTTTACAATTTTCTAATTCAAATAGAGCTTGATTTTTGGCTACACCAATTTTTATTGGTTCAAATGAATCTACTAAAATTTTATTTATTTCATTTAGAGTTCTTCCTGGTATAACAGCTTTAAAATCATTTACTTTTGTTTGTAAATATTTGCTTTTCCATGCTAATCTAAAACCGTCTACAGCAACTAAATTTAATTTATTATTTGTTATTTCAAATAAACAACCAGTAAAAATTGGTCTATTTTCTTCAGTACTTACAGCAAAAATTGTTTTTCTTATCATATCTTTTAAATTATTTTGCTCTATTTGAATTGAATTTTCTATGCTTATTTGTGGAAGCTCTGGAAATTCACTAGGATTCATTGTTGCTAATTTATATAAAGAGCCTTCACATTCAATAACAAATAAATTTTTATCATTTACAGAAATAGAAATATCTGTATTAGGTAATTTTCTTATTATTTCACTAAACATTGTAGCATTAACAACTATAGCTCCTTCTTCTTCAACTTCACAATCAATAATATATTCTATACCAATTTCTAAATCATATGTTGTTAACTTTAATTCATTATTATTTGTTTGAATAAGTATTCCTTCTAGTATAGGATTATTTGGTTTAGAAGCTACCGCTTTAGTTACGGAATTAAGTGCTTTTATTATTTTTTCTTTTTCACAAATGATTTTCATTTTGTCGTCTCCTTTATTATATAATAAATAAATATATTTAGTAGTAGTAGTAGTAGGTCCTGTGGATTATGTGGATAACTATGTGCATAACTGATTTCCCTATGGGTTTAGATGTTGATAATTTTGTGGAAAACTCAGCAAGTTATCCACAGTAAAAAAATCCAATTGTGGAAAACTCAGTTATCCACAGCTTATCCACACGATATCCACACCCCCCTGTGGATATCTAACCAATCACTTCCGTAGAGAGGAATTGATTGCAATTTTTAAAATTTCCAAAAAATTCTAAAATTGCCAATTTTTGTTGATACCATACTACTTTTCGGCTAATAAAATGTTTTTCACACTTTCCACAATTAGCTTAGTATTTTGATTTTCTTTTATCTCATTTTCGATTTTTGTACAAGCATGCATTACAGTTGTATGGTCTCTTTTACCAAAGTCTTTTCCTATCTGAGGTAGAGACATTTGAGCTACATTTCTGCAAAGATACATTGCAATTTGTCTTGGAAATGCAATATCATTAGAGCGCTTTGAACCTCTTAAGTCTTTTGCATTAATATTAAAATATTTTGCAACTGTTTCTTGTATAAATTCGGCAGAAATTACCTTTTCTTGTTGGGCTACTATATCATTAATAGCTCTTTCAGCCATTTCCATTGTTATAGGACTATTGGTTAATGATGATTTGGCTATTAATTTATTTAAAGTTCCTTCAAGCTCTCTAATATTTGAGTCTATTCTATTTGCAATATTTGATAAAATTTCATCATCAATGATGATATTATCTAGTTGAGCTTTTTTTCTAAGTATAGCTAAACGAGTTTCATAGTCTGGATTAGATATATCTGCAATAAGACCCCATTCAAAACGTGATTTTAATCTATCTTCTAATAGTTGAATATCTTTTGGTGGTCGATCACTTGAAAGAATTATTTGTTTTCCACTTTCGTGTAAAGTATTAAAAGTATGGAAAAACTCTTCTTGTATACGCTCTTTTCCTGCAATGAATTGAATATCATCTATTAACAAAACATCAATATTTCTGTATTTATCTCTAAATTGGGCACTAGTATTGTCTTTTATTGCATTAATAAGTTGGTTAGTAAATTTTTCTGAAGTGACATATAAAATACTAGCGTTTTTATTTTTTCTTAATATAGCATTACCAATAGCGTGCATTAAGTGAGTTTTTCCTAAACCAACTCCTCCATAAATAAACAACGGATTATAAGAAGTAGCAGGAGCTTCTGCTACAGCTAAAGCTGCTGCGTGTGCAAATCTATTATTATTACCAACAACAAAAGTATCAAAAGTGTATTTGGGATTTAAAGTTGAATTTGAATAACCATAACCAACATCGTTAGGTAGATTTATTGCGTTTTCTTCTTGCAATTCATCTTTTGAAACGATGTTAATTTTGCATTCTTTGTTTGTTATAAAATTAAAAGTATTTGTTAATAAATCATAATACCTTGATTGAATAGACTCCTTTTGAAAACTAGAAGAAGCTACCAATACAATGGTATCATTGTCAAAACTTTGAATTTCAAGATTTTTTATCCAAGTTTCATAAGATATTTTTGTCGTTTCATCTTTTAAAAGTTCTTTTGCTTTTGTTAAAAGTTCATTTAATTCATTTGGCATTATTGTTCAATCCTTCCAAAATTAAAGGTTTGAAAGTTATCCACATAGTTATCCACATATGTTGATAAATGTCCACATCTTGTGGATAACTCGGTGAAAAAAGCACCAAGTTATAACCTTCAAAACCTTTATTCCCTATTATTTTCTATATAATATCAAAACCAGTATATATAGTCAATAAAAATATAAAATATTTTGAATTTTAAAATTTACTATTGACATAAATATAAAAGTGGTTGTATAATTGTAGCACTAATGAATAATTTGGAAAAATTATCTAATAAAATATAAAAAAGCAATATAGGAGGTGCTAAATAAATGAAAAGAACATTCCAACCAAAAACAAGACAAATGAAAAAAGAACACGGATTTATGAAAAGAATGAAAACAAGATCAGGTAGAAATGTATTAAAAGCAAGACGTGCTAAAGGAAGAGCAAAATTAAGTGCTTAATTAAAAAAAGGACCAACTGAAAAAATGGTTCTTTTTTAAAATATAAAAGAAAGAGCAAATTTTTTATGAAAAAAATAAAAACACTAAAAAAAAATTATGAATTTAAAAATGTTTTATCAAAGGGGAAATTTTTCGTAGGAAAATATGTTACTATTTATATAAAAAATAATAAAAAAAATGAAAATTACGTAGGTATTGCAGTTGGAACAAAAGTTGCAAAAGCAGTAAAAAGAAATAGAATAAAAAGATTAATAAGAGAAAGTTACCGTTTAAATAAAAATAATTTAAAAAAAGGTAATGATATTGTTTTTTTGTGGAATAAAAATGCTGATTTTCATAAAATAAATTTTAACATAATTAATACGGAAATAATAAATCTATTGAATAAAGCAAAAATGGTGTAAAATGAAAAAAATATTAATATTTATTATTAAAAAGTATAAAAAATTTATTTCTCCAGTATTTTCAAATATGGGATGTAACTGTAAGTTTTATCCAACATGTTCTGAATATACAAAACAAGCAATAGAAAAATATGGATGTTTAAAGGGAAGTCTTTTAGGATTAAAAAGAATTTTAAAATGCAATCCATTTAGTAAAGGTGGATATGACCCTTTAAAGTAAGGAGGAAAATAAAATATGTTTCAATTCATAGCAAATATTTTTGGATATTTACTTGAGTGGTTATACAATGGAATTGGACAAAATTATGGAATAGCTTTAATTTTGTTTACTATAATATTAAGAATTATATTATTGCCATTAACTATAAAACAGCAAAAATCAATGAAAAAAACTACAGCATTACAAGGAAAAATGCAGGAAATACAATTCAAATATAAAAATAATCCAGAATTAATGAATAAAGAAATTATGGAATTATATAAAAGAGAAAATTTAAGTCCTTTTTCTGGCTGTATAAGTTCAATAGTACAAATTTTAATTATATTATCTGTATTCTATTTGGTAAGTAGACCACTAACATATATGAAAAAAATTGATCCAGGTATCATTGAAAATTATAAAAACGAGATAAGTGCAGAAAATGATGGAAAAATTTCTAATTATTATGAAATAGAAATAATTCAAAAGAAAGCTGTACAAGATGAAAATATAAAGGTTAATATGGATTTCTTAGGACTAGATTTAAGTAAGGTTCCAAGTCAAAATATGTCAGATGCAACAGTATACATAATACCATTACTATATGTAGTTTCATCAATATTCTCAATAAGAATGACAACAGGAAAAACAAAGAAAAAAGAAGGAAGCAATTCATCAGAGCCAGATATGACTCAACAAATGAATAAATCTATGTCATATATGATGCCAATAATGGCAGTATCTATAGCTTTTGTAGCACCATTAGGATTAGCTTTATATTGGCTAGTAAGCAATATACTAATGATTTTAGAAAGAATTGTAATTAATAAATATGTTGATTCTAAGGAGGAAAAAACATTATGTCTAAAATAATTGTATCTCAAGGTAAAACAACTAGTGAAGCTATAGAAAAAGGATTAAAAGAGCTAAATTTACATAGAGACCAAGTTGAAATTAGAGTTTTAGAGCAAGAAAAACGTAGCTTTTTTGATATATTAGCACCAAGAGTTGTAAAAGTAGAGCTAACAGTAAAAGAAAAACCTCAAAAAGAAGAAAAGATTTTAACAGAAGAAGATTTAGAAGGAACTAAAAATAATGTTGAAAAATTCATAAAAGAATTTTTAAAAAATTTAGGTGAAGAATACAAATATGATATTAATATAGAAAAAAATGAAATAAATGTTAAAATTGATGGAGGAAATTCTGGAACTTTAATAGGATATAGAGGTGAAACCTTAAATGCACTACAACATATTTTATCTTTAATTGCAAATAAGCATACATCGGCAAAGGTTAGAGTTTTACTAAATGTAGATGGATATAAAGAAAAAAGAGAAAAAACATTAGAAGAGTTAGCATTAAAAGTTTCAAAAACAGTTATAAGAACAAATAAAAGCATTACATTAGAGCCTATGAATGCATATGAAAGAAAAATTATACATTCAAAATTACAGAATATGACAGATATAAGAACTCATAGTATTGGTGAAGAGCCACATAGAAGAATTGTAATTGAAAAAGTAAATAAATAAAAAATCAGAAGTCAAAGTTCGATTTTAGTAATAAACTATATCTAACTTTGGCTTTTTTTATAGGGAGGAAAATATGGATACAATAGCTGCAATATCTACAGCCACTGGCAATGGCGGTATTGGAATAATAAGAATGAGTGGAAAAGAATGTTTTCAAATATTAAATAAAATATTTAAACCAATAAATGCAAATGAAGAAATTAATGGTTATACAATGAAATATGGACATATAATTGATGAAAATAACAATATAATAGATGAGGTATTAGTATCTTATTTTAAAGCACCAAAAAGCTATACTACTGAAAATATGTGTGAAATTAATTCTCACGGAGGTTTTATTGTTGAAAGAAGAATACTTGAAGAATGCCTAAAAAATGGTGCAATAATGGCCGAACCAGGCGAATTTACTAAAAGGGCATTTTTAAATGGAAGAATTGATTTAATACAGGCTGAATCTGTAATAGATTTAATAAATTCTAAAAGTGAAAAGGAAGCAAAAGCTTCAATAAGCCAACTAGAAGGAAATTTATCAAAAAATATAAATGAAATTAAAGGAAATTTATTAGATTTAATGGCTGATGTAGAGGCTTCTATTGACTATCCAGAATATGATATTGAGGACGTTACTAATAATAAAATATTGTCTGTTATTAATGTGATAAAAATTAAACTCGAAAAATTAAGCTCTTCATTTAAAAATGGAAAAGTTTTAAGAGAAGGAATAAAAACAGCTATAGTAGGTAAGCCAAATGCAGGAAAATCTTCATTATTAAATAATATTTTGAATGAAGAAAGAGCAATTGTAAGTGATAAAAAGGGAACAACAAGAGATACAATAGAAGAGTTTGTTACAATAAATGGTATATCATTAAAGCTTATTGATACAGCAGGAATAAGAAATACAACCGACGAGATTGAAAAAATAGGCGTCGAAAAGTCAAAAAAGATAATAGATGATGCTGAACTTGTAATAGCCATATTTGACGGTTCTCAGGCCTTAGAAAATGAAGACTATGAAATACTAAATCTTATAGGTAACAAAAATGCTATATTATTAGTTAATAAGATGGATATTGTTGATGGAAGTTTAGTTATTAATGAATTACAAAAATATAATAAAGACATTATTAAGATATCTGCAAAAACAGGTAACGGTGTAGAAAATTTATATGATAGAATTTATGAAATGTATAAAATAAATGATATTGAGCTAGATGATGGTGAAATTTTAACTAATATAAGACATAAGGGACAAATAGATGAAGCAATAAAAAGTATAAATGCAGTAAAAGATACAATAGATAATCATATGCCAGTAGATATAATTGAAATTTATTTAAAACAAGTATTGGCTGACTTAGGAAAAATAACAGGAGATGATATTTCTGAAGATATAATTAATGAAATATTTTCAAAATTTTGTCTTGGAAAATAAGGATTCGACAAATCGTTTCACATTAAACTGAAATGTGAAGCACTTAGAAAACACAGAGATACATCGATTTTTACAGCTTTGCCAAATTCGATGTTCGACAAAGTTCGACATTTAATTTTGATGTTATTATAAAAAATTGTGTGATTAAAAAGTGTGGGTATCTTTAATTAAGTTCTAGAAAAAAATTAATTAGTTTGTTATTATGAATTGCAAAATATGAGATGTTTGTATAAAAAATTTGAATTAATAAAAATTATTTTTATATTTCGCCATATGTAAGTAAAAATTGTAATAAGTAGGAGGTAAAAAATGAAATATAATGCAGGAAAATATGATATTGCAGTAATTGGAGCAGGTCATGCAGGTTGTGAAGCAGCATTAGCTGCAGCAAGAATGGGTATGAAAACATTAATGTTTTCAATTAGTTTGGAGGCAGTTGCAAATATGCCTTGTAATCCACATATTGGAGGAAGTTCTAAAGGGCATTTAGTTAGAGAAATCGATTGTCTTGGTGGAGAAATGGGAAAAAATATAGATAAAAGCTATATTCAATTAAAAATGTTAAATACATCAAAAGGACCAGCTGTGTATTCATTAAGAGCACAGGCTGATAGAAAAAAATATCAAGCTGAAATGAAACATACATTGGAAAGACAAGAAAATTTGTATTTAAAACAAGCTGAAATTGTTAATATAACATTAGAAAATGGAAAAGTTAAGTCAATAGAAACAAATATAGGAGCTATTTATGATGTTGATGCGATTATAGTTGCTACAGGTACATATTTAAAGGGAAAAATATTTATTGGAGAAACATCATTTGAAAGTGGCCCAGATGGCGTATTTCCAGCTAATAAGCTATCTGAATGTTTAAAAAGTTTAGGAGTTAATTTAGTTAGATTTAAAACTGGAACACCAGCTAGAATTAACAGAAAAAGTATTGATTTTTCTAAAATGGAAATACAAGAAGGTCAAAAAGATATAGAAGCATTTTCTTTAGAAGATGAAATTGATAAAAATAAAGAACAATTGCCTTGTTATTTAACATATACTAATCAAAAAACACACGATATTATAAGGGCAAACCTACATAGATCACCATTATATGCAGGAAAAATTGAAGGTACAGGACCAAGATATTGTCCATCTATAGAAGACAAAGTTGTTAGATTTAGTGATAAAGAAAGACATCAAGTATTTATTGAACCAATGGGAGAAAATACTGATGAAATGTATGTACAAGGAATGAGCTCCTCATTGCCAGAAGATGTTCAAATCGCTATGTATAGAACATTGCCAGGCCTTGAAAATGCTGAATTTACAAGACCTGCATATGCAATTGAATATGATTGTATAGACCCAGCAGATTTAAAATTATCATTAGAGTATAAAAAAATTGAAAATTTATTTTTTGCAGGTCAAGCAAATGGTACATCTGGGTATGAAGAAGCTGCATCACAAGGATTAATTGCAGGAATTAATGCTGCACTTAAATTAAAGGGAAAAGAGCCAGTAATATTAGATAGATCACAAGCCTATATAGGTGTTTTAATAGATGATATTGTAACAAAAGGAACAAATGAGCCATATAGAATGATGACATCAAGAGCTGAATATAGACTATTATTAAGACAAGATAACGCAGATTTAAGACTAACTGAATTAGGTCACGAAGTTGGGTTAATATCAGATGAAAGATACGAAAAATTCTTAAGTAAGAAAAGAAACATTGAAAATGAAATTGAAAGAATAAAAAAATTAACAATAAAACCTACTGAACAGGTAAATAAATTGTTAGAAGAAAATAATTCGTCACCAATAAAAGCAGGAGTAAAATTAGCAGATTTATTAAAAAGAACTGAATTAAATTATGAAAAATTATCTGAAATAGACCCTGAAAGACCTGAATTATCTGAGGCTGAGGCACAAGAGGTTGAAATACAAGTTAAATATGAAGGTTATATTAAAATGCAGGAAGAACAAGTAAAAAAATTTAAAAAATTAGAAGATAAAAAATTATCAGAAGATATTAATTATGATGATATTAAAGGATTAAGAATTGAAGCAAGACAAAAATTAAATAAAGTAAAACCATTATCAATAGGTCAAGCATCAAGAATATCAGGGGTTTCACCAGCTGATGTATCAGTGTTATTAATTTATTTGGAGCAACAAAAAAGAAAATAAAAAAGAAAGGAGTGTATATAATATTTAGTTTTTATAAAGGATGTAAGTATATTGCTTTTTACATTTGAATGAATGTAGAATTAAATAGGCTGGATATTATATACAATAATATTATGAATTTTGATGAATTTTTTAAATTATTTAAGAATTATTCACAATCTTTAAATATTGATATTAACGAGGAAAAAATAAAGAAGTTCTATTTATATATGAATTTATTAATTGAATGGAACGATAAAATTAATTTAACAGCAATTACTGAACCAAAAGAAGTAATAATAAAGCATTTTATTGATTCTTTAACAATTGCTGATAAAATTGAGAATAACAGCAAAATTATTGATGTTGGAACAGGGGCTGGATTTCCTGGAATACCGTTAAAAATATTTAATGATACATTAAATGTAACACTATTAGACTCATTAAATAAAAGAACCATATTTTTAAATGAGGTAATTAAAAAATTAAATTTAAAAAATATAGAAGTAATACACGGCAGAGCAGAAGATTATGCTAAAATTACCAAGTATAGAGCAGAGTACGATTATGCAGTTTCAAGAGCTGTAGCACCATTAAATATATTACTAGAATATCTTTCTCCATATGTTAAGGTAAATGGCAATGTTATTGCAATGAAAGGGAGCAATGCAGAAGAAGAAATAAAAAATGCAAGTAATGCATTAAATGTTTTAAAATGCAAAATTATTAAAAATGAAAAAATGAATTTACCAGAAAATGCTGGTGAAAGGTATATTATGGTAATTCAAAAGGTTGAAAATACTCCTAAGGCATATCCTCGAAATGCAGGAATCCCTAAGAGAAAACCGTTATAAAAAAATAGTTGAAAATAGTAGCATAAATTATTGACATATTTGTAATATTTTTATATCATATACTATAGTAAAAATAAGAAATTTTTAACAAAAGAATGGGGGTAGAACTTTGGGAAAAGTAATATCGGTAGCAAATCAAAAAGGGGGAGTAGGTAAAACTACAACTGCAGTAAATTTAAGTGCATTATTAGCAAAAAAAGGGAAAAAAGTTCTATTAATAGATACTGATCCACAAGGAAATGCAACAAGTGGTGTTGGTGTTGAAAAAACAGTAAGCTTTTCAGTTTATGATGTATTAGTAGATGATGTTGAAATAGAAAATACACTTCAATTAACAGAAATGAAAAATCTTGAAGTATGTCCATCTAATATAAATGTAGCAGGGGCAGAAGTACAATTAGTTTCTAAGGAAAATAGAGAGTACAAATTAAAAGAAAAAATTCAAAAAATTAAAGATGATTATGATTATATAATTATAGATTGTCCACCTTCTTTAGGATTGGTAACTTTAAATGCGTTTACAGCATCTGACAGTGTATTAATACCAATACAATGTGAATATTACGCATTAGAGGGATTAGGACAATTAATAAATACAATTAATTTGGTAAAAAAACATTTAAACAAAGAGCTTGTAATTGAAGGAGCATTGTTAACAATGTATGATGCAAGAACAAATCTTTCAAATCAGGTTGTAAAAGAAGTTAAAAATTATTTTGATGATAAAGTATATAAAACAGTAATACCAAGAAATGTAAAATTAAGTGAAGCTCCAAGTTATGGAATGCCAATTTGTATGTATGACGCAAGATCAAAAGGTTCAAGATGTTATGATAAATTTGCAAAGGAATTTATAAAAAAGAACGAAATTCCTAAAAATTAGGCAATTAAATAATAAGGAGGTATAGTTATGGCTGTAAAGAAAACAGGCTTAGGAAAAGGATTAGATGCATTATTTAGTACAAGTCCATTAAGTGATGACAAAGAAGAAGAAAAAGTAGTTGAAAAAATTGATGAGTCAGAAAAAATACATAAAATAAAAATTACTGAAATAGAGCCAAATAAAAATCAACCAAGAAGGAATTTTAACAGCGAAAGTATTGATGAACTAGCAGAATCTATAAAAAGATACGGAGTAATACAACCAATAATAGTATCTAAAAAAGATAATTACTACGAAATAATAGCAGGTGAAAGAAGATGGAGAGCATCAAAAAAAGCTGGATTAACAGAAATGCCTTGTATAATTAGAGAAAGTGAAGAAAAAGAAAATAAAGAAATTGCTCTAATTGAAAATATACAAAGAGAAGATTTAAACCCAATTGAAAAAGCTCGTAGTTTTAGAACTTTATTAGATGAATATGGATTAACACAACAAGAACTAGCAGATACATTAGGAATAAGCAGAAGTGCTCTTACTAATACAGTAAGATTATTAAACTTAGATCCACGTGTAATTGATTTAGCATTAGAAGGAAAATTAACAGAAGGCCACTGTAGATCATTAGTTGTTGTAGATGATCCAGACAAACAATACGAAATGGCACTACAAGTAATTGAAAATGGTGATTCGGTTAGAGAAGTAGAAAGAAAAGTAAAAGGCAAAAAACAAGGAAAAGCTAAAAATACAAGAAATGCAAAATATGAAGCAATATACAAAGATATAGAGGATAGATTTCAAGGATTCTTTGGAACAAAAGTAAAATTAGATGCAGGAAGAAAAAAAGGAAAAATAATAATAGAATATGTTTCAAATGAAGACTTAGAAAGAATATTAGAGTTATTAGATAAATAAAAATATAGAATAAAAATATAAAAAATCTTTTTTATTAAACGAATGTTTAATAAAAAAGATTTTTTTTTGAATAATTTATTAAATAAAAATTAAATAAACAATAATGCGAAAAAATATAAAGAGACTAAAAGAGAAGTATAGAGCAAAAATAGATAAAAGCTCTACGGAAAATGAATTTAATCGGAAAATAGGTAAAAATGTTGTAAAAAAGTAATATAAATTTAATATAATTGTAAAATTGAATAGAAAATGTATATCCGTAATGAGATAAAACTTATGTTGAATTTTGTAGAAGAAACTCTTATTGAAAAAAAATTTATTAAAGTTTAATATGTCAAAAGGAGGTTAATACATATGAAGAGAGATAGATTAAAGTTTAAAATTTTAATTTTATTTAGTTTATTATTTGTTATAGGCATAAGTTTTGCCTTAGCAAAATATGTAATATTTACAGAGCAAAAAGTTACTGTAACTTTAAAAGACGCTACTATTGCCGAAACACAAATTACAGTAAGTCCTAGTGCTTGGACAAACAATAAGGTTAGTGTAACTATTGAGTCTGAGAAAGGAGGACAAATTTACTATAAAATTGGTGAAAATGGTAGTTGGAATAAATACAGTAATTCATTTGATATGTTTGAAAATGATAAAGTTTTTTCTAAATTAGTTTTTGAAGATGCTAATGGACCGGAAACACTAAAAGATGTAACTAATATAGATAAAATTCCGCCTACAACTAAAGCACCAACAGCTACTAAAACAAGTAACAAAATTATTGTTACTTCAAAACAGGAAGATTTTGAGAGCGGAATTGTATATGAAGAATATGCAATTAAAAAAGATGGAATTTGGTATACCCAACAATTGAATAATTTTGAAGGATTAAAATGTAATACAACATATGAAGTAAAAACAATTTCTCAAGATTTAGCTGGAAATAGAATGGAATCTGATGTTCTTGAAGTTACAACAGATAATATGACTCCAGGAGAATTAACTTTTAAGAAGGATACTAGTAAAGGAGAAATATTGAATGTTGCAACATCACCAGATGATGAAAAAGTATATATTAATAGTAATGTATATTTTGAATTAGCACAGGGTGAAAATGGAAAAAGTACATATATAGTAGAAAAAGATAATTCTGAAGTTACTTTAAAAAATAATCTTTTAACAACAGAAACAGGAACATATGAAGTAACTATGACAACTACTGATGGAACAAATACAATAGAGCAAAAATATTATATATATGTAGATAAAAATCCACCAACAAAAGTTGCACCAAATGCAGAATCTACATCTGGAAAAATAAAACTTACTAATAATCAAACTGATTCAGAGAGCGGAGTTCATAAAATAGAATATGGAATATATAATGAGAAACAAAGTGAATGGATTTGGCAGGATAATGATACTTTTACAGAACTATCGCCAGATAAAGAATATAGAGCAAAAACTAGAGCAACAGATAATGCTGGAAATCAAAGTGAATCTGATGAAACTATAGTTAAAACTAAAGAATTAATTAGTGCTGCAATATCTATTAAAGAAAATGATGAAAATAAAAGAGAAATAACTGCGTCAAAATCATCTGATGATGAAAATAAAGATTGGACAAACAAAGATATTTTAATAGATGTAAAAACGTCAGGAAGTGGAAAGGCTGAAGTTACTTTAAAAGATAAAAATGGAAATGAAGTAACTAAAAATAGTGATGGATCATATACAACAGATGATGGAACATATGAAATAACTGTAAAAATAACAGATAGTGATAATAATGTTAAGGAAGATAAGTATTATATTTTCGTTGATAAGACAAAACCAACACTTACATTAAATCCAAATGGAAAAGAATATATTATAACTCCTGGAAATACAACAACAACAATTAGTGTAAATGCTGTCGCTGAAGATGCTGGAAGTGGAATTGCTAAAACAGAGTTTGCTTGGAGCAACTCAAATACAGTAACTCCTACTGTATTTGAAGAATTCACAAATTCGTCAACAATTGAAAAGAATGTATCTGGAGGAACATACTATTTATGGACTAAAATAGTAGATAAAGCAGGAAATATTTCTGATCAACTAGTATCAAATAAATATTCTGTTAAGTATCAAATTGTTTATAATGCAAACGGTGGTCAAAATGCACCAAGTGCTCAATTAAAAGAGCAAGGTACTGATATAAAATTAACAACAAATAAACCAACAAAAACAGGGTATGGATTTTTAGGTTGGGCTAAAAGCAGTACTGCAACTAAATTTGATTATGCAGCAGGAAGTACATATAGCTCTGATGAAGCAATAATGTTATATGCTGTATGGAACGCAAATACTTACAATATAAAATATAATACAAATGGTGGAACATTTGATACAACACCAGAATCAACATATACTTACGGAAAAGCGCAAAGTTTACCAGTTCCTAAAAAGGAAGGATATACTTTTGATGGATGGTATAAAGATGAAGGATTTACAACTAAAATAGATAAGATTAATTCAACAGAAATAGGTGATTTGAATTTATATGCAAATTATACAGCAAATAAATATACAATTATATATAATGGAAATGGACAAACATCAGGAAGTGTTGCTAGTCAACAAGTTGAATATGATCAAAATGTTACTATTGCTCAAAACGGATTTGTAAAAACTGGATATACTTTTAAAGAGTGGAATACTCAAAAAGATGGAACAGGAAATAAATATCTTCCAGGAGATGTTACTAAACAATTAATTAGTACAAATAATGGAACAATTACATTATTTGCTATTTGGACTGATAATACACCACCTACTAAAACAGCACCTGGTGCAACTGCTACAGTAAGTAGTGTAACAGTAACTTGTAAACAAACTGACAATGGTACTGGAATAGATGAATCTACAATAGAATACGGAATTTATAAAGATGGAAAATGGAATTGGCAAAAGGATTCGACATTTACAGGCTTAAATTCAGATATGGAATATGAAGTAAAAACAAGAGTTTCAGATAAAGGTGGAAATGGACCAACTGAATCTGATAGTACAAAAATAAAAACAGAAGTTTTAGCACAGGGAGATTTAATATTTAAAAAAGATTCATCTACAGGAGTGGTTTTTGTACCAACAACAGATGAAACTTCTGAAAAGAGCTGGATTAATAATGATGTTTATATTGAAATAAAAAAATCTGAAAATGGAGAAACAAGTTTTGATGTTTTAAATCCAAGTGGAGTAAAAAATACATATAAAGAAAATAGCGTTATAGTAACTGATAGTGGTAAATATACAGTTACTGTAAAAACAAAAACTGATGCAGAAGAAACAAGTAAAACTTATTATATTTATATAGATAAAGAAAAACCAACAACAACTTTACCAACAGCAACAAGTACAACAGGAAAAATAGTTGTAAAAAGTAATCAAGTAGATACTATAAGTGGTATTGCAAAGGTAGAATATGGAATTTTAAAAGATGGAGCTTGGAAATGGCAAACAACTAATGTATTTTCAGGATTAACAGAAAATACTCAATATGAAGTTAGAACAAGAACAACTGATAATGCAGGAAACTTTAGCGAAACAGAAAGTACAATTATTGCAACAAAAGAGCTAGAGCCAAATGAAGTTAAAATTACAGGATCTGAAAGTGGAGATACTATTACACCTTCAAAAACAAAAGATGATTCAAATAAAGATTGGACAAATGAGGATGTAAAGGTAACTATAACTACAAAAGAAGGTACAACATCTGAAAAGCACGTTTATAAAGAAGATGGAACAGAAGTAAATGAAGATGCAGATGGAAATTATGGCGTAGATGATGGAACTTATACAGTAGTAATAATAACAAAAGACACAGATGGAAATACTAAAAAAGAAACTTATTATATTTTTGTTGATAAAACAAAACCAGTAGTAACAGTAGTTCCTGACGGTGGAAAATATGTAATTCCAGTTGGAAGTACTAATGCAAAAATAGATGCTACTATAAATATTGCTGAAGATGGAAGTGGTGTACAATCTGCACAATACGCTTGGTCTTCAAGTCAAGTTGTAATTCCAACAACCTGGATAGATTTTTCAAGTGGTAAAGCCATTAGTAATTCTGTAAAAGGTGGAAATTACTATTTATGGATAAAAGTAAAAGATAAAGCTGGAAATATTGCAGATAAAGGAATAACTAATGTATATAAAGTAGTTTATTCAGTAGAATATAATGCAAACGGTGGAAGTAATGCACCAACAAAACAAGAAAAAACTAGTGGAACAAATTTAACTCTTTCAAAATCTTTACCAGTAAAAACAGGTTATACATTTAAAGGTTGGGCAGAAAACCAAAGTGCTACAACAGCAAAATATCAAGCTGGAGATACATATTCAGTAGATGCTTCAATAAGATTATATGCTGTATGGGAAGCAAATACTTATAATATTATATATAATTTAAATGGTGGAAAATTTAATGAAACACAAGATGCAACATATACATACAATCAAGAAAAAGTATTACCAACAGCTGATGATATAACAAAAGCCGGTTATGAGTTTGATGGTTGGTATAATAAAGACGGAAATAAAATGACAACATTACCAGCAGGTACAATTGATAACATAACATTAGATGCTAAATGGACAGCAAGATCAGATACTGCATATACAGTAAATTATTACCTAGAAAATGCAAATAACACTGATTATAGTTTAAATAGTACAGAAACAAGAACAGGAACAACTGATACTGTTATAACTTTGGATGATGTAAAAAATCCAAAAGTTGCTATATCAAATGCGACATATGCAAAAACATCTTTAACTTCAACAACAAAAATTGACGCAGTAAATAAAACTGTTGTAAATGTATATTATAATAGAAATAAATATACTGTTACATTAACAGCAGGAAATAATATTAGCAGTGTAACAGGAGCAGGTTCATATAAATGGGGACAAAATGTAAGTATTAATGCTATAATACAAAGTTTAGCTGGTTATACATATACTTGGGGAAAATGGACATCAAGCAATTCTTCAGTTTTAGCAAATCAATCTAAACAATCTACTACTTTTGTAATGCCTGCAGCAAATATTACATTAGAAGCAAATGCAAGTAGAACAATAATAGAATATGTAATAACAAAAAAGGTAAAAGTAGATGATGTTATAAACAATAATAAAACTCAAGAAATAAAATATAATGTTGAAACAGAAAGCTTTGATTTAACAAAAGAAGATATAGAAGGATATACATTTAAAGGATGGACTTTAAATGATGAAACACAGCTATATGAAACTGTAACAATAAAAAAAGGAACAACAGGAAATAAAACATATACAGCAAATTATAAAGATGAAACACCACCAACTACAACAGCACCAACAGGAGTTTCTACAACAAATGTTATTAATTTAACTTGTACACAAACTGATAGTGGTAGTGGAATTGATGAATCTACAATAGAGTATGGTATGTATATAGATGGAGCTTGGAAATGGCAATCTTCTTCAACATTTGAGGGATTAAGTGCAAATACAGATTATAGAGCTAAAACACGTGTAAAAGATAATTCTGCAAACGGGCCTACAGAGTCTGCAGAGGCAATTATTAAAACTAAATCTGTTAATGATGCTTCATTAATATTTAGAAAAAATAATAGTACTGGAACAATAATTGATTTCCCAACAACAGATGACTCTAATGTTTGGGTAAATACTAATGTTCATATAACTGTAAAAAGCAGTGAATCACAAGGTGTTACAACAACATATAAAATTGTTGATTCAAATGGAAACACACAAACATTAGATGAAGATGGAATTTTAACTACTACAACAGGAAAATATATTGCAACAGTTACAACAACAGATGGAAAAAATACAAAGACAAATACGTATTATATTTATATTGATAAAGATTTACCAACAGTAAGTATTACACCTAATGGAGGAGAATATTTAATTCCTGTTGGAAGTCAAACAACAACAGTAACTCCAACATTAAAAGCACAAGATAATGGTGGAAGTAATTTAAATACTTTACAATATGGATGGAGTACATCTAATACGACTCAACCAAGCAATTGGAGCACATTTACAAATAATGCGCAAATAAGTAAAACTTTAAATAGTGGAAACAACTATTTATGGACAAAAGTAACAGATAATGCAGGAAACGTAGCAACAAATGTAGCAATATCAAAGAATTTTAAAGTTGGATATACAGTAGAGTTTGATGCTAATGGAGGTCAAAATGCTCCAAGCAGTCAAAGAAAAGAAAAGGACTATAATTTAACTATTTCTAGTACAATACCAACAAAAACAGGGTATACATTTAAAGGATGGGCTGAAACAGCATCTGCTACAAGTGCAAAATATCAAGCTGGAGGAACATATTCTGCAAATAGTTCAATAAAATTATATGCAGTATGGCAAGCAAATACCTATAATATTACATACAATTTAAATGGTGGATCATTTAATAAAACAGAAGAAACAACATACACCTATAATGAAGAAAAAGTATTACCAACAAGTTCTGATATAACAAAGGCTGGATACGACTTTAATGGTTGGTACAATGAAAGTGGAACAAAAATTACATCTATTTCAGCAGGAACAATTGGAGATATTACATTAGAAGCACGTTGGACAGCTAGAACTGATACAAAATATGTGGTTTATCATTATGTTGAAAATATTGATGATAATAACTATACATTAAATAGTACAGATTCTACAAAAACAGGAACAACAGATTCAACAATAACACTAGCGGATTTGAAAAAGACAATAACTGGTGCTACATATAAACAAGGTTCAATAACTGCAAATGGAACAGCAGTGACAACAACAACATTAAAGGGTGATGGAACAACAAAAATATATTTATATTATTCAAGAAATACATATACATTAAGTGTAAAAGGAAATGAAAATATACAAAAGACAGTTGGTAGTGGAACATATAAATATGGTAAAAAGATATCTGTATCAGCTGAAGTAAAAGATTTACCAGGATATACATATGTATGGACTGGATGGACATCTACAGATATAACAGCACCAACAAGTAAAGATAGCACTGTAGTAATGCCTGCAATGAATGCAACAATTACTGCAAATGCATCAAGAACTATTAAGGAATATTCAATAGAATATAATTTAAATGACGGAAGCTTAGGACAAGATGTAACAAATCCAACAACATATACAGTTGAAAGTGAAAATATAACTCTTAATAATCCAACAAAATCAGGATATGCATTTTCTGGTTGGACAGAGCAAATTAAAAACTTTGAGTGGAAAAAAGGATTTATAGAATATGATACTGGTGAAGTAACATCAAACAGTACTTACCCAAATTCATATTATACAAATTATATTTATTTAGAAGCTGGAAAAACATATACAATAAGTGGAAATGGAACATATAGTGATGTAAGATTTCGTGTATATGGTACAGATTTGAAATATATAGGAAATGGATCTGAAAAAATATCATATAAAGCAACACAAAATTGTTATGTAAGAATTGTTTATTACAATGCACCAACAACAGAGCAAATGAGTGCTAGTATTTTAACTAGTGATATAAAAGATACGACTGAAATAATAAGCAAAGGAAGTACAAATGATAGAGCTTATACAGCTAATTGGAGTGTAAATAATTATAAGGTTACATATGATTATGCAACAAATGGGGGAACATCTGCAACAAAAACAGCTGAAGAAGTAAAATATGGATCAAAAATTGATTTAACTCCAACTGCAACAAAAAGTGGATATGTATTTGTTGGATGGAATACAAATAAAAATGCAACAACAGGATTATCTACATTAACAATGCAAGATAGCGCAGTAACATTGTATGCAATTTATTCAAAAGAAGTTACAGTTTTATATGATAAAAATGGTGGAGCTGAGGATATAACACAAAAATATACAATATATAATAATCAAACAAACTTAACTATAACAACACCTTCAGCTGCAACAACAAAAACAGGTTGGACATTTATTGGATTTGGAAATAGTTCAAGTGCTACATCTGGATATGCATTAGAAAAAAATGTAGATATAACAATAGCAATATCTGCAAATAGTTATACATTATATACAAACTGGAAAAAAGATATAGAAGTAAAATTCATAGATTATAAAGGAACAACAAAAACAACTACAACTAAAAATATTACAGCATATAATGGTGGAACAGCAGATGTTGTAGCACCACAACAAAATGAATATACAAATTGGACAAGAAAAGGATGGACGACATTAACAACAACAACAGCTACTGGATCTAATATAAATGGGGGAAAATATACTGGATTATCAGTAAATACAGTATATTATGGATTATATGAACAAACAGTTACTATAACATATAATTTAAATGGTGCTACATCAGCACAAATAGATTCTCAAAACGGAATTAGAAAAGTAAATAGTAGCAATATTGCATCAGTTTCAAACCCTAAATTGACAATAACATCAACAATACCTACAAAACCAGGATATACATTTAAAAATTGGAAAGACAGTTCAGAAAATGTATATGAGTCTGGAACAAGTTATACAATTTTTGAAAGTAAAACATTAAATGCTGTTTGGGATGTTATAACATATAACATAACATATGATTTAAATGGAGGAAGTTTAGAAACAGGTAAAACAAATCCAACAACATACACTGTAGAAAGTGATGATATAACTTTAAATAATCCTATTAAAGTTGGATATAACTTTAGTGGATGGCAATTAGATGGACAAGAAAGTGCACAAAATCCTTGTGTTATATCTAAAGGAAGTATTGGTGACAGAAAATATATTGCAAAATGGGCAAATGCAGATGATATAGAATATAAAATAGAATATTATTATCAAACAAATGGAGCATATACAACAAAACCAAATACAATAATAAAATATGGTACAACAGGCGAAGCAATTACATTAACTGAAGACGAAAAGAAACCTGAAAAAACAGGATATGTATTTGATGAAGGAAATACAAACAATGTAACAAGTGGTTATGTTATTGCAGATGGAAGCTTAGTTTTAAAAGTATATTTTAAACAACAATTTACCGTAATATATCAAAAAGGTGATAAGGGAACATTTGCAACTCAAACATATTCTAACTTAGATTATAATGCTACAACTCCAGCTTTTTCTGGAAGTACTACAGGAGCTGCAGGATATACATTTAATGGATGGATACCTGAGGTTGGAGAAAAAGTAACAGATAATGCAACATATACAGCAAAATGGAAAGCAAATACAAATACAAAATATACAGTTGAATACTATTATCAACAACAAGGTGAATATCCAACAACAGCAACTAATGTTAAGGAATGTGAAGGAACAACAGATACAACAATAACACTTTCAAGTGGAGATAAAACACCAACATCAGATGGATATATATATGATGAAAATGCAAACAATGTGACAACAGGAAAAATAGCAGGAGATGGAAGTTTAGTTTTAAAAGTATATTTTAAACAACAATTTACAATAACATATAAAGCAGGAAAAAATGTTAAATTTAATGACGAAGTTCATTCTGGATTATCATATGGAGAGCTAAGACCTGTATTTGAAGGAACAGCAGTATATGATGCTGGATATTCAAATGGAGTATGGTCTCCAAAACTAGAAGGAACAGTAACATCAAATGTTGTATACACATTAAATGCAACTGCTAATACAAATACAAAATATAAAGTTGAATATTATTATCAAGAAAGTGGTAGATATTCAGCGACACCAACATCATTTGATGAAACAAGAACTGGAACAACAGATACTTCAGTAACTATTAAAGATTCAGATAAAGTTTCAACTAAATCTGGATATGTATTTGATAGCGATAATGCTAATAATATATTAAGTGGAAATGTAAATGGAGATGGAAGTTTAGTTTTAAAATTGTACTTTAAACAACAATTTACAGTAAAATATGTAAAGGGTGATAAAGGAACATTTAATGAAGAAACATATAGTAATTTAGATTATGGAACAAAAACACCAGCGTTTGCAGGAAATACAACTGGTACTGCTGGATATAGCTTTAATGGATGGAATCCAACAGTAGCAACAATTGTAACATCAGATATTACATATACAGCAAAATGGAAAGCAAATGAAAATACAGATTATAAAATTGAGTATTATAAACAATCTGCAAGTAATGGACAATACTCAAGCACACCAACAGAAACTGATACATCAAGAACAGGTACAACAGATACAATTGTAGATATTACAGAAGAAGTAAATAATAACATACCAGCAGGATATGCCCTAGATAATTCAAAACAAAATATATTAAGTGGAAATATAGCTGGAGATGGAAGTTTAACATTAAGGGTATATTATAAATTACAATTTACAGTTACATATAAAGCAGGTCAAAATGTAACATTTAAAGATGATATACATCAAAACTTAGATTATGGAGCAGAAACTCCAAAATTTGCGGGAACACCAGTATATGCATCTGGATATGGAAATGGAACTTGGACACCAGCTTTAGCAACTACAGTAACTGCAAATGCAACATATACACTTAATGCAACAGCCAATACTAATGTAAAATACACAGTAGAGTACTATTATCAAGAAAATGGAAAATACCCTGATACACCAACAAGTTCAGATGCAACAAGAACAGGTGAAACAAATAAAACAGTATCTGTAACTGAAGCTGATAAACAATCAACAAAAACAGGATATGTATTTGATAGTACTAACACAAATAATGTACTAAGTGGAAAAGTATTAGGTGATGGATCATTAAAATTAAAAGTATACTTTAAACAACATTTTACAGTAAAATATGTAAAAGGTGATAAAGGTACATTTACAGAAGAAACATATAGTAATCTTGATTATGGAACTGCAACACCTAAATTTAGTGGAGAAAAAACAGGTGTAGATGGATATTCATTTAGTAATTGGAATCCAACTGTAGCAGAAACTGTAACAGGAGATATAACATATACGGCAATTTGGACAGCTAACACAAATACTAAATATACAGTACATATATATGGAGAAAATGCAGAAGATACAGAATATTCACTTATAAAAGATGTAACAAAAACAGGAACAACAGACTCAACAGTAAAAGTAAGTGATATAGCAGATTCAATAACTGGATTTGGAAAAGACTCAATAACAGCAAAAGACAAATTGAATGGAACAACAATAACAACATTTAAAATAAGTGGTGATGGTAAAACCGAAATATATATGTATTATTCAAGAAATACATATACATTGACTTTGGCAAAAGGAAATAATATTAAATCAGTATCTGGTGCTGGAACATATAAATGGGGAAAATCTGTAAAAATAAGTGCAGTAATAAACTCTGATTCAGGTAACACATATACGTGGTTAAATTGGAAATCTAGTAACGTATCTTTAGTAGAAGATCAAAGTGAACAAAATGCAACAATTATAATGCCAATTGTGCCTGAAAATGAGACACTAACATTAACAGCAAATGCATCTGCAAATGCAAATGAATATAGTATTACATATAAAAATGTTGAAGGTGTAGACAATAGCCAAAACCCATCAACATATGTATATGGAAATAGTGTAACATTTAAAAATCCAGGATCTAAAACAGGATATACATTTGATGGATGGTATACTGATGCTGAATTTAAAACAAAAACAACAGGAATTACAAGCACACAAAAATCAAATGTAACAGTATATGCAAAATGGAATATAAACAAATATACAGTAACATATAATGCATTAGGCGGAACTTGTGAAATAGGAGTATTAAACGATGTTGAATATGGAAGTGACATTGATGTTACAACTATTAAAGCAAGTAAACCAAACTATGTATTTAAAGGATGGAATACTGATCAAAAAGCTACAACACCTTTAACATCATTAAAGATGGGAACATCTGATATTGTACTTTATGCAATATATGTTGATGCAGTAGCTCAAATTGGTTCAGAATATTATGAAACATTGCAATCAGCAATAGATGCAGCTGGAAAATCATCTACTGCGATAACAATAACAATGTTAAAATCAGTAACAACAACTGGAGCAACAGGAAATGTAGCTGAAGGACAAAATATTAAATTAGACCTAAATGGTATGACAATACAAAGCAGTGATACTACAACAATATTAAATAACGGAACATTACAAATAACTGGAGAAGGAAGCGTAATAGGTTTAAATGGAGATGCAATTTACAACTATTCAGAAGGAACAGTAAATGTAATAAATGGAACAATAAATGCTACAGGACGTGCCGTATATAACGCAGGAGGAATAATAAATATATCAGGAGGAAAACTAGTTTCAACAGGTAGCAATACAATAGTAAATGGAGCAAATTTGACTGGAACAATAACAATATCAGGAGGAATAATAGATAATACTGCTACAGATGATGAAGCAAGACCATGTTTAATTAATTATAAAGGTAATGTTGTAATAAAGGGTAATGCTAACATAAACTCTATGTATGCAAGAACAGTTTTACAATACACAGGAGATGGAACAATAGATATACAAGGTGGAACTATTACAAATTCATCTACAACACAAAATGCTTCTTGCTATGCAGTTGGTGCAGAATCTGGAACTGTAAAAATAAGAGGAGGAACAATTTCGTCTAAAGTAGCAAATGCAGTGAAGTTGACTGGAGGAACAATAAATATAAGTGGAGGAACAATTTCTACAAGTAATGGAACTGCAATATCTTGCAATAGTTCAAGTGATAAATTAAATATATCAGGAGGAACAATAACAACTACTAGCGGTGCAGGTATATCAATGGGATATGGAGCATTAACTTTAACAGGAGGAACAGTAAAAGGAAGTAGTTATGGTATATGGACAAGTAATGTAAATAAACCAACAGTTACAATAGGTGAGAATGACGGACAAGTATCTGTTACGACACCATCAATAATATCAACAAATGGAATAGGTTTATATATACAATCTGGAGCAATATGTAATTTTTATGATGGTAAAATTCAAGGTCCAGTAGGTGCTTCAATAAGTGGAAGTGTAACAGCAAAACCAAATGGATATGTAGTAGTAAAAAGCAATGATGGAACAACAGAAACTGCAACATTAGGATCATCATCACCTGCTATAATAGCAAATGAGGTAAATAAAACAACTTCTGCTGTAGTATCAGTATATGAAAGTGATACTTGGACAAATAACAATGTACAAATTAAATTACAAAGCGAAAATGTTGGTGCAGGTATAAAAGAATATCAATTTAAAATTGGTAAATCTGGAACCTGGACAGCTAAAGGAGTAACTACAAGCAGTAATTCTGGAACTATGACAATTTCAACAGATATGAATGATACAATATACTTTAGAGCAGTAGATAATAATGGAATTATATCTGAAGAGTCAAGTATAATTGTTAAAAGAGATACTGTAAATCCAACAAATTGCTTAGCAGAAAAACAATATAATGCATTTCCAAATAATACATATAGTGTTTTAAATGCTACAATGGATAGTAATTATAATGTAAAAACAACAAGTTCTAATCCAAGAATTATATTAAGTAATGTTGGAAGATACACAAAAACAACTGCAATTATAATAAAATTTAAAACAGCGGTATCAGATATTGGTAGTATCCAGGTATTTTATGGAAATACAAATTCATTTACTGAACAAAACTCTCGTATAATTGAGAGTTCACAGGTAACCGGAAAAAAAGAAGTAAGAGTTGAAATTCCAGAAGGAGCATATAATTACATTAGATGTGACATAGGAAATAAATTGGGAGTATCATATCAACTTTCAGGAATATATTTTGTAACCAAAAGCGATTTATGGAATAATGGAAGTATAAGAGTAAAACTAAGTAGTACAGATACACAATCTGGAGTAAAAGGATATCAATGGTATAGCGGTGGTTGGAAAACTAGTCCTATAACTATGAATAATGGTGAAGGATTTATAGAATTTACAGATAAAATGAATGCAACAGTAAAATTTAAATCAATAGATAATGCTGATAATGGATCAACATTTACAACACCAATAAAAATTGATTTAACAGCACCAACTGTAAAATTAGTAAATGATGGTGGAACGTATAATATAGCAGTAGGCGCAACCACAGCAAGCATATCATCGAAAATAACAGTTTCCGATGTAGGTGGAAGTGAAATAAAAACATTACAATATGCTTGGAGTCAAAGTAATGAAACTCAGCCAACAGTATGGAGCACATTTACAAATGGTACAACTGTTTCTAAAAATGCAACAGGTGGAAGTTGGTATTTATGGACACAAGTAATAGATAATGCAGGAAATAAAAAAGTAAGTGCATCAAAAGAATTTAAAGTAAATTATCAAATTGTATATGATGCAAATGGAGGAAATGGGGCACCAGCTACTCAAGTAAAGGCATATGGAACAAATATAACATTAAATTCTACAAAACCAACAAAACAAGGATATACATTTAAAGGTTGGGGAAGTTCAAATACAAGCACAACAGTAGAATATAAAGCTGGAGCAGTATATAGTAAAAATGCTTCAATAAAATTATATGCTATTTGGGAAGGTACAGTAACATTTGATAAAAATTATTTTGATACAGAACTTACAAATGATACATATAAAACTGATTCTTGGAAATATACAACTACAAAATATACAGATGTAAAAAGTGTTACAGATAGTAGTGCAAAATTTGGAGAGCACGCAGAAATAACAATGGATAAAAGTACGGCATCCGTACCAAATGGACCATATTATAACATAACAGCACTTACATCTGGAAAAACATATACTTGGAGTGTATTTGTAAAATCTAATTCAAATAGAACTATGCAAATTGGACATGCACAAGATGGATATAAGGAATTTAATGTAACAACAGAATGGCAAAAATTAACATACACATTTACAGCTTCAAGTTATCCAAGTCACGTATTTATGTTTTACTTACAATCTGGGGCTTGGGCAGAAGGTGATAAGTTATATGTTCATTCATTAGAAATAATGGAAGGAACACCAACAACAACATCTTCAACAAAAATAATAAATTCTACATTAGGTGCTTTATCTGTACCAACAAGAGAAGGATATACATTCCAAGGATGGTATACAAAACCATCAGGAGGAACAAAAGTATCTCCAACAACAGTGGTGAAAGGAAATGCAACATATTATGCACATTGGGCATGTAAAGCAACTGTTATAACATATAACTTTAATGGCGGAAATAATATGAATGCGTGGTCATATACATACCCAGAAAGATTTACAAATACATATGATAGTACTACAGGATTAACAGATGTAAAAGTAGCTGGAGGCTTTAATTGGGAAATAGCGTATTTACCAATTGCAACAACAGTAGGTAAAAAATATACAGTGGCCTTTGATTATCAAATACCACAAGCATATGAGACATTATCTGGATATTCAGGAGTTGGATATCAAGCATTAACAAAGGTTGAAAAATCAAGTAATAGTGCAAATCAAATTGCAGTAGGATACTTACCAGCAACTGCACAAACAACAAAAACAAGGGCAAAACTTACATTTACAGCAACAACAACAACAACATATTTTGCATATAACTTTGGTATGGCTGCAGATGATAAAACAGCAGAAATAAAACTAGGTAATTTTGAAATATCAGAAGAAACATTGTATGGACAACAATTAGAAAGATTCCCATCTCCAATGTGTGGTGGAAAAATATTTGATGGATGGTATACATCTGCAACAGGAGGAACAAAAATAACAGTATCAGATATTGTTCCGGCAGTAAATACAACATATTATGCACATTGGGTTGATGCAGTAGCAAGAATTGGTACTTCAACAGATGAAAAAGCAGGTGATAAATTCTTTAAAACTTTACAATATGCAATAAATAATGCTGCAACATCTGGAGATAAAATATATATGTTAAAATCACAAGAACTTAGTGGAACAGTTGGAACTATTCCATCAGGAAAAACTATAGAGCTTAATTTAAATAAATTTACAATATCTACTACTTCAACAACAGCACCTACTTTGGTTAATAGTGGTATATTAACTGTTACAGGAGGAAAAATTAGTGGAAGTTATAGAGGTATTCATAATAAATCAAGTGGAAAATTAACAATTTTAACAAATTCAGCTGCAGGAGTTCTTACGATAAATACGACACAAGAGGCAATTTATAATGAAGGAACAAGTAGCACAAGTAGTTCGCCATCAGTACATGTTTCAATGGGGGCTACATTAACATCAAAATCAGCAATAACATTTAAAAATGCTTCAACAGGATATGTACTTATCGAAGATGCAACTTTAACAAATGGACTTAAAAATGTTGTTCAAAATTCTAGTACAGGAACTATATCAATAGGCAAAAGTACTATAAAACAAACCAATGAAGTTAATTCTGCAATAGGTAATTCAACAACGGGAAAAATTATTGTGGCAAATGTAGCTATTGATAGTGCTGGTAATGGTATTTACAATGTTGGTTCAGGTATAATAGAAGTAGCTAGTGCAGAATTAACAATAACAGCAAAAAAATACGGTATATATGGAAATACAGGTACAGTAACAATTGGTAATGATGATTCAAGTTATAATTACAATGTAATTATAAAAGGAGATGTAACTGGTGTAAAAATGGAATCAGGTGGAACATTAAACTTCTATGATGGAAAAATAAAAGGTAAACCTGGAATGTCTATAGTAGGAAATACTATTGTAAAACCAGATGGATATGATATATATAAGTCTGTTGATAATGATGAAATTGAAACATCAGAGCTTAGAGCAGCACATACATTAACAGTAGATCCTAATGGTGGAAAATATAATAATTCTACAAATGTAACTACAGTATCTGGAACAGAAGGATCAACGACAAAGGTTCCAAATCCAACAAGATCACAATATACAGTAACATATAATTACAATGGAAGTGGTGTTGCAAATACAAGTGCAGTAGCAAAAAATACATTTGTAAATTGGACTTTAACAGGAGATGGAAACTACAAATCTGGAGTAAATGTAGATGATATTGCTAGTTCGTATACAAAAACACAAAAAACAGAAACAGCAGGAAGTTATATAAATTTTACTAATAGAATATCTACAGCACCAACATCAAGTCAATGGAAATTTATTAGGTATCCTACATATACATATACTTCAGGACATACATATATGATTAAAGCTAAATATAGAATAAATCAAATGATTTCTGGAGCAAGCATAAACATTAGACACGCAGCATTTGTTAATGACTATGGTTCAACAGGACTTGTAATTAAACAAAATATTACTTCGACAAACAATGCTTGGAAAGAAATATATATGACTAGAACATTTACAGGAACAACAGTAAAATTAGGTAGCACTGATAAGACGATAGAGCCATATTTTGAAATAGCAACATCAGACCTTAAAGGTAAAACAGGAACAATAGATTTTGATATTAAAGACGTAGAAATAATTGATATAACGGATAATACGATAATTGAAAGTCAAAATAGCTCATATATGTTTGGAACAAAAGATTCAAAATTAACTGCAAATTGGACAGATCAAACAGTTACATTACCAACACCAACACGTTCAGGATATTCATTTAAAGGTTGGTATAAAGAAGCTGCTTGTAAAAATAAAGTCGGAGATGGAGGCGCAGTATATACACCAACAGCAAATATTACATTATATGCAAAATGGAGAAAAAATAATTACCAAAATTATGATAAAGGTACATATTATCAAACATTACAAGAGGCTGTTGATGATTTAAGTACAAATACTCAAGACAACGTATTGGTACTTACAAATGTAACTGAAACTGGAAATATAAATGTGGTAAGTGATAAAAAAATGATACTTAATACAAAGGGACATACTGTAACAATAACAGGTGGTGGAATTGTAAATAAAGGTGCAATATTGTTAAATGGACCAGGAAAATTAACCGGTTCAGGAGAGGCACCGACAGTATCTAATAGTGGAAACTTTTCAACAGGTGGTAATATTACATTAGAGAGCACATCAACTAACTATGCATTAAGTAATACTGGTGAAGCATTAATAAGTTCAGGACTTGTAAAATCTGCAAATGCAGCAATACAAAATACTGGTACTGGTAGATTAAGAGTATGGAGTTCGGCAAATATAGAAGCTGAGTCAAGTGCTATAATAAATAGTAGTACTTATGTAACGACAGATTTTTCAAGATCAGTGATGATAAATGCCGGTGAACAAAACACATATCACGATCCAGATTCAAGTCCAAACGTAATTAAAGTAGGAAATGCAAAAGCAATACTAAATGAATCAAGTGGAGATGTATATATTGGAAATACAAATATTACTTCTGAAGATACATGTGTTAGAAATAATGGTACAGGAAATATTGAAATTCTTGGTGGTACATTCACAGCAAGTGGAGGTTCAGGAGTAATGAATACTGGTACAGGAAAGGTTACTTTAAATGGACGTTATCAGAAAATTAGTATTACTGGTAAAACATTTGGAATATGTAGTACTGCTAAAACAACAATAGATATACATACTTATACAGGAAGTAATCATAGCATTAATATAGAAGCAACAGGAGGAACAGGTATTCATAATAGTCAAGGTACATTAAATTTAGGTGTATCAAACCCAGGAACAGATAATATTACAATAAAAGGTACAACATATGGTGTAAATAATCCAAGCACTGGTACATTTAAGTACTATGATGGTATTATAACTGGACCTTTAAACAAAGCAATAAATGGAACAATAACATTCAGATCAGGATACACAAAAAAAGTTACAAATACAAGTACAACAACAACTGTAAGTTTGGTAGCTAAATAATATAATAAAAAAGATTCTCATTATTAATGAGAATCTTTTTTATTATTACTTTGCTTTGTAATTAAGTTTTAAGACCATAAAAGAACCTAGCAATGAAATTATATTACCTATTTACCAATAAGCCTTTTTATTAATCTTATAATAATATAAATTAAAATAATCATAACCAAAATTATAAAAATAAAAATAGGATTACTAGATAAAAATATTATTATACTTCCTAAAAGTGGAATAGTAAATAAATAAGAACCGATTATTGAATCAGGTGTTATTTTATCAAGGTCAGCGATATTATTATTATCTCCTTGTGTAGTTATTAAAGTAGTGCCATTATTGTCATACTCAATATTTACAATTCTATGAACTGTTGTAGTATTAGTATCGTTATTTTTAAAAGCTATAATATCATTTACCTCATAATTATTCTTGGGGTGTGTTACAATTAAGTCTTTTGTATTTATGGTTGGTTCCATACTACCAGACATAATAACATAAAAATTATAATTAAAAAAACTTATAGAAGTATTTTTTAATATGAATTTTTGATAAGAAAAGTAAACAATGAGTATTATAAATAATAGTATTATTAAGTATTGTATAAATTTAAAAATATTTGCTGTTTTATTTTTCATTATGACCTCACTTGTATGTACTATAAATTATTATAGTATATTAATTTTTTTCTTAAGTTTTCAAAAAGAAAAGGGACAACATTATTAATTAAAGTATGTCCCTTTTTATGATAATTATTAATTAAATTTTTGTTATTATTTTGATGTTACTGCTTGAGCAGATGCTGGGTCAATTTGAGTACCAGTAATTGCTAGGTTAAATGTAACACCTTTTACTGTAGCTGCTTTACCTTCAACTGTGTCTATTTCATCATTTTTTGCTATATTAGTAGCATCTGAACCTGTTTCATAATCCCATTTCCAGTAAATTGTAACTGTCTTTTTTGTTCCTGTGTCATCTTGAGCTATTATTCCAGAAATTTTAGCTCCATCAGTTGTATCAATTTTGTTTTCACAAGCTGCATCTGAATAAAAATGTAAGTTTGTTGGTTTATTTTGCATGTTTGAAAGAACAATATCATATGATAAAGCAACTTCTGTTCCTGTTGTGTTTAAAACAACTGAAAAGTTACCACTTGTACCAGGAGCAATTCTATCTGCAGCTACATTATTAACAGTATCCATTTTTGTAGCACCAGATGTAGTAGCTAAATCTAAGTTTTTAATAACTGTGTCAGTACCAAAATTCCATTTTGCTACAGTTGCTGTACCATTTCCATTTAATGTTGTTGTATATTTAGACCACGCCCAAATACCAAATGCTAAAACAGCTATAAGTGCTACTGCTAATATTGCTATTACACCTATATTATTATTTTTCTTTTCTTTTTCCATTGTATTCCCCCCTTTCTTCTCTTAAGTACAAGTTGAGTATAGCAAATAAAAAATAAAAAAGCAACAAGTTTCGACAAAAAAAATATGGAAATTTTTGACTAAAGATGTATAAAACACTCGAAAACTTAAAATATGCGGTAATTTCAAAAAAATTATCCACAAATATTTATTAATTTGTGGATAATAGATATTAAATTTTATAAAAAATTGTAAATATTTATCTAATTTTAAATTATTTTTTATTTTCTTGTTGTTCTCTATTTAAATTATCTTTAGCAACTGTCATTAATAATTTTAATCTGTTTGTTTGGTTTGCTTCACTTGCACCTGGGTCATAATCAATTGGTGCAATATTTGCATTTGGATATTTGCTACGTATTGTTTTTATAACACCCTTTCCAACTACATGGTTTGGTAAACAAGCAAATGGTTGTACACAAACTATATTTGGAATTCCGTGTTCTATATATTCTATCATTTCAGCTGTTAAAAACCAACCTTCTCCTGTTTGATTTCCTATTGATAAAATATCTTTTACTTTATCTTCTAGTTCCCATATATTGCAAGGTAATAAATATCCTTTTTTAGAGTTTGATAATGCTTTTACTGAGTCTTTTTCTAATATGTCAATTAATTTTATAGCATATTTAAATACATTTGCTTTTACTGCTCCTGTTTTTATTAATTGATTAAATGTTATTTTGTGTGTTGCAATAAATTTTACAAATCCCATAAAATCTGGAAGTACAACTTCTGCACCTTCTTGTTCAAGTTTGTCTACTACAAAGTTATTTCCAAATGGATGATATTTTATTAATACTTCTCCTACTATTCCAACTTTTGGTTTTTGTGTTGTTGTATCTAATTCTATTTTTTCAAATGCATCAACCATGTCGTATATACATTTTTTGAATTCTTTTAAATTAGATTTTGCAACTATTTTTTTGCAATTATTAAGCCATTCGTCATATGTTTTTTGTGTTTCACCTTTATGTATTTCATATGCCCTGTTTTTTGTTAATAATTTTTGTAATAAATCTGCTAGTATTACAGATTTAAATAATCTTTCTATAAATGGAATTGTTATTTTAAATCCTGGCATTTTTTCCATTCCTACAACATTAAATGAAATTACTGGAACATTAGCAAATCCTGCGTCGCGTAGTGCTTTACGGATAAATCCAATATAGTTTGTTGCACGACATCCTCCACCTGTTTGTGACATTATAATTGCGGTTTTATTTAAGTCATATTTTCCAGATTGTAATGCTTCTATCATTTGTCCGGTTGTTAATATTGATGGATAACACGCGTCATTATTTACATATTTTAATCCTGTTTCAACAGTATGATTTGTACATTCTCGTAATAATTCAACTTTGTATCCAGAAGCATTTGCAGCTGATTCAATTAATTCAAAGTGAATTGGAGCCATTTGTGGGCATAAGATAGTATAATCTTTATTCATTTCTTTTGTATAAACTTTTTTATGAATTTCGTAATCTCCATTTGCATCTGAATCTTTTTCATTTATACGTTTGTTCATACTTGCTAAAAGTGAACGAATACGAATTCTTACTGCACCTAAATTGTTTATTTCATCAATTTTTATTAATGTATACATTTTTCCGTAGCTTGATAATATTTCTTCTACTTGATCTGTTGTTACGGCATCTACACCACATCCAAATGAATTTAATTGTACTAGCTCTAAATTATCTGTTTTTCCAACTAAGTCTGCTGCTGCGTATAGTCTAGCGTGGTATGTCCATTGATCTACAACTCTTAGCGGACGCTTAGCTTGAGTTAAGTGACATACGCTGTCTTCTGTTAAAACACTTAATCCTAAACTTGTAATTAATGTGTCGATTCCGTGGTTTACTTCAGGGTCTGAGTGATAAGGTCTACCAGCAACTACAATACCTTTTAAATTATTATCTTTTAAATATTTTAAAGTTTCTTCACCTTTTTTTCGAATATCACTTTTATATCTTTGATATTCTAGCTCTGCCATTTTTGCTGCTACTAAAAGCTCTTTTTTAGTAAAGTTATATTTTTTAAATTCTGGTAGCTCTAATATTGTTTTTGCTAACTTGTCTGCTTCAAAAGGCAAAAATGGATTTAAAAATTCTATGTTTTCTGCTTTTATATCTTCAACATTATTTTTTAAAACTTCTGAGTATGATATTACTATTGGACAATTGTAATGATTGTCTGAATCTTTATATTCTTTTCTTGAGTATGGTATACAAGGGTAAAATATTGTTTTTATTCCTTGTTTTATTAAGCTTACAATATGTCCATGTGATAATTTTGCTGGAAAACATACTGATTCTGATGGCATTGACTCAATACCTTTTTCGTATGTTTTTCTAGTACTTTTTTCAGATAATATAACTCTGAATCCTAAGTTTGTTAAAAATGTGAACCAGAAAGGATAATCTTCATACATGTTTAAGACTCTAGGAATTCCTATTGTTCCACGTTTTGCTACTTCTTCTTTTATTGGAATATAATTAAATACTCTTTCATATTTATATTTAATTAAGTTTGGTAAATTTGTATTTTTGTTTGTTATACCAGCACCTTTTTCACATCTGTTTCCAGAAATATATTTACTACCATCATTAAATTTGTTTATTGTTAATAAACAGTGATTTTCACAGTTTTGACAACGAACGTGCATTGTTTTAACTTCTAATTTATCAATATCTTCAGATTTTAAAATGCTAGAATGATATTCCATATCTAGGTTTGCTTCATATTGTTGTTTTGCAAGTAATGCAGCACCATATGCACCCATTAATCCAGCAATATCTGGACGTATAACATTTTTCCCTACAATTAATTCGAAGGCTCTTAATACGGCATCATTATAGAATGTACCACCTTGAACAACTATATGGTCACCTAATGTATTAACATCTCTTATTTTCATAACTTTTTGAATTGCATTTTTAATAACTGAATATGATAGTCCTGCTGAAATATCTCCAACTGAATATCCTTCTTTTTGAGCCTGTTTTATTTTTGAGTTCATAAATACAGTACATCTTGAACCTAAGTCTACAGGTTTTCTTGATTCTATAGCTGCTTGTACAAATTCTTCAATTGATAAGTTTAAGCTTTTTGCAAAAGTTTCAATAAATGAACCACATCCAGAAGAACAAGCTTCATTAAGCATAATATTGTCGATTGTTCCTTTTTTTATTTTTATATATTTCATATCTTGACCGCCAATATCAACTATGCTTGTAACATTTGGCATAAATTCTTTGGCGGCTGTATAATGAGCAATTGTTTCTATTTCATTTAAATCTATTTTTAATGCTGTTTTTATTAATTGTTCTCCATAACCGGTTACTCCACTAAAACGAATATCTGCTTTTTTTGGCAAAACAGAGTATAGTTTTTTTAGCATTCCCATAACGCTTTTTAATGGATTTCCTTCATTATTTCCGTATAATGAATATAATAATTTTCCGTCATTATCTATTAAAACTAATTTTGTTGTTGTAGAACCTGCATCAATACCAATAAAACAATCTCCTGAAAAATTATTTAAAGTTCCCTTTTTTACACAGTCTTTATCATGTCTTTGTTTAAATTCATCATAGTCAGCATCTATTGAAAATAGTGGAGCTAATGGAACTGTTGTATTATCGTGTGAACCTCTTAATACTGTTATTTTGCTTTTTAATATTTCGTTAGTTATTGGTTTGTTTTCTATTGAGGTAATGGCTGCTCCTTTTGCAACAAATAGATGTGCTTCTTCTGGAACTATAGTTTCTTCTGGTGTTAAGTTTAATGTTTCAATAAACCTATTTCGTAATTCAGATAAATAGTTTAAAGGACCACCTAAAAATGCAACATTTCCTTTTATAGGTCTACCGCACGCAAGACCACTTATTGTTTGGTTGACAACTGCCTGAAAAATTGAAACGGCTATATCTTCTTTTGCTGCACCTTCGTTTAGTAGTGGTTGAATATCGGTTTTTGCAAAAACACCACAGCGAGAAGCTATTGGATATATTGTTTTATAATGTTTAGCGAGTTCATTTAAACCGCTGGCATCAGTATCTAATAATGAAGCCATTTGGTCAATAAATGCTCCAGTTCCTCCAGCGCAAGTACCATTCATACGTTGTTCTATAAATTTATCAAAATAAATAATTTTTGCATCTTCTCCACCTAGCTCTATTACTACATCTGTTTGTGGTATATATTTTTCAACAGTTTTTTTACAAGATACAACTTCTTGTAAAAATGGTAAGTTTAAAAAATTAGCCGCAGACATAGCTCCTGAACCCGTAAGTGATATTGTAAACTGCGAATTTGGATAATCTTTATTTAATTTTTCAAGTACATTGCAAACTGTATTTTTTGTATCTGAAAAATGTCTTTCATAATTTTTGTAAATAATGTTTAGCTTTGAATCTAAAACCACAATTTTTACTGTGGTTGATCCAACATCTAAACCAACATGTAACAAATTTCTCATATTGTACTCCTTTTTATATTCAGACTTTTATAGTATTAATAAAATATAAATGTATAAATATCAGCAATAAGTCTGAAATATGTTATTACTATAATTTTTGTTTCAAGTAGTATTTTATATTGAAACTCGAAATTTGTCAAACGAAAAATGCCGGTAAATCTTAGGTTTTGTGGTTATATTTACTACTTGTCTGTAATAAGATTTAAAAACAAGATTGAGGAGGGGGTTTTATGAGTGATAAAAGTAAAAAAATATTGATTATTTCAATAATAGTAATTGCAATTATTGCAGTTATAGTAGTAATTTGCTGTAATTCAAATGTAGAAAAAATAAAAAATAATACAGAAGAAAATGTTATTATTCCTGAGGAGGAAATTTCAGATGAACAATTACGAGAAACAACAGTTACATTATATTTTGTAAATTCAAATAATGAAATCGCAGAAGAAGTTAGAAAAATTGATTCAAAAGTGTTACTTAATAATCCATATCAAGAGGTAATGAGTTTATTATTAAATGGACCTAAAACAGAAAATTTAAAAAGTGTTTTACCAGAGGGGGTGAAAGTTAATAAAATAACAAAAAATGGAGAATGTTTATTTATTGATTTTTCAAAAGAGTTTATAGAAAATCAAGTTGATAATATTGAAACACAAGGACTTGCAATTAGTCAAATTGTTGATACAATGACTCAATTTACAGAGATAAATTCTGTTAAGATTTTGATTGATGGTAAAGAAAATCAATGTTTTAAAAATAGTACAATTAAGTTTGAGAGATTGTTTACTAAGGAGGATTAGGGGCTTTTAGGGGCCGGATATGTGAATATATATATTAAAATTTCGTTACTTGCTGGTGCGCCTTCACTTGACTGTTGTGAGTGGTTGCGTACCCTCGTTGTTGGTTGTACAAAATTTTTAGGGCTCTACAGCTTCCAAACTGCGCGTCACTGCATTTTAATATATATATTCACATATCCTGCTCTATAAAATTGGGTAGGTTGTGAGTTTAGTTTTTATCAATACAGAAATATATATTGGTGAAAAGTTTTTTATATAAAAGCGTAAATTGCTTATTTATTATTTTTGGTTTTTTATTTTTATTGTTAACTGTTTTTTTATTTATTTTTTTGTATATTTAATTTTGTAATTAATATATTTTATTCTTTATTTAAAAATTGCATATATATTTCATTTTTACTTACTCCTTGCTCTTTTGCAATTTTTTTTATTGCTTCGTTTTTGGTTAGACCTTGCTTTTTATATAGCTCATATTGCTCTTCAATTGGTAGGTTATTTTGAGTTTCGTTTTCTTCAATATTTTTATTCCCTTCTATTAAAATAATCATTTCACCTTTTATTTCTTTCATTTGAGAAATTATTTCTGATATTTTTCCGCGTATAAAACTTTCGTGGATTTTTGTTAGTTCTCGTGCAAGAACTATATTTACATCTCCTAGGTATTTATATATATCGTTTAATGTTGTGACTATTTTGTGAGGTGCTTCATATATAATCATAGTTTTTGTTTCTTTTTTTAGCTCTTCGAATTTTTTTAATCTTATTTTTTTGTTTAGTGGTAAAAATCCGTAAAAGCTGAATTCCTTAGTGTCTAATCCAGATGTTATTAAAGCATTTATTAGTGCGCAAGCTCCTGGTATTGGTATTATTTCAATATTATTTTGTATGGCTTCTTTTACAATTACTTCTCCTGGATCTGAAATTGCTGGAGTACCTGCATCTGTGATAAGAGCAATATTTTCTCCATTTAATAATTTATTAATTAATAAATCTTTTTTTATTTCTTCATTGTGTCTGTGATAACTGATTAGGGGTTTTGAAATTTCTAAATGATTTAATAATTTTAAACTATGTCGTGTATCTTCGGCAGCAATTACATCTACTTCTTTTAACACATTAATTGCTCTTAATGTTATATCATCCAAATTTCCAATTGGTGTTGCTACTAAATATAATTTTCCATTCATACTAATTCCTCATTTCTGTTTATATAATTAATTATTTTTAAATTAATTTAATTATTTTAAATTAATTTAATTATTTTTTTGTTAATTAATTATTTTTTAAATTAAATTAATTATTTAATTTTATTATATATTTTCAAAATCTCTTGTGTATATTCACCGTTTTCACTATATATATACAAGGGCTCTTCAATTTTTAAAAAGGGTTTTGCATTTTTTATTGCTTCAATTAAAACTAGCTTGCTTTCGCTATTTTTATTCGAATATACGAATCTAATTCTTTTGGGTTCCATTTTATATTTTCTCATTGTTGAAAGTATATCGACTAATCGCTCTGCTCTGTGTACCATATATAGTGTGCCTTTATCTTTTAGCATTTTGAAACTTATTTTTATAAAGTCATCTAAATTTGCCTCAATTTCGTGTCTTGATATTAGTTTAGTTTTATTTTCATTTATTTTTCCAGAATTAGGTTTTTTATATGGCGGATTTGTAACTATTGCATCATATGAATCAATTTTTAATATTTTATCTATATCCTTAATATTGCAATTTAAAATATCAAATTTTTCTTGTAAATTATTTAACATTATACTTCTAGTAGCCATATCTGCAATTTCTTTTTGAATTTCTATTCCTGTAATTTGTTTTAAATTTGTTTTGGCACATAATAATATTCCTAATATTCCAGTCCCTGTTCCTAAGTCTAATACTTTACTATTATTTTTTATTTTTCGTGCAAAATCAGATAATAAAACACTATCTATTCCAAAACAAAAACCATCATTTTTTTGAATGATTTTTAAATTATTTAATTCTAATTCATCTATTCGTTCATTCGGCATTAAAATACTATTTTCCACAAAATATCTCCTTTTCTTTAACAGATTAATTAAATATTTAATATTATATAATAAAAAGAGCCTACTTTCAAGGTTTGAAAAAATTAGAACCTTTTTGGTAAAAGTATTTGTTACAAGTCACATATGTAGAGTAGTGTAGAAGATATTATAAAAATGCAATGACGCGCAGTTTGGAAGTATATAGAGCTCTTTAAAAGTCGAACCAAGCTCATTCGCAGGTAAACATTAACTCACACTACTCAAGAAAAAGCGACCAGTAAGAAATGGAATTTTTATAATATAATATCTTCGGAACGGCTTATTTTAAGAACACAAATTAAATAAAGGAGGAATTTTTATGCAAAAATTTAATAATTTTAAATGTGATTTGTATAATAACTGCAAGCCAATAAAATCTTTATTTGAAGTTGAAAATTTTTTGAAGAATTTATGCTATGTAAAAAATTCATTTTGTTTTGTTAAAAAAGGAAAATATATATTGGATAAAAATAAAAGAATTTAATTTTTAGTGGAAATAAAGTATTTGTAATTTCTTTCGTTTTATAAATTTATTTATATAATTATATCCATAAAAATTATTAAAGTTTTTATGGGATTTTTCCATAAGAAGATAGGTATTTAAGGAAAATATAATAATTAAATATGGTAAAAGTGTTATATTAATTCAAAAAATATAATATATTTTAACGAGGTATAAATATGTTAAATAAAATTTGGCCAATATTTATTATTGTATCAATTATATATGCTATTTTTTCTGGAAATTTAGAGCAATTAAATAGTTCAATATTTGAATCCACCGAAAGTACTATTCAAATAACATTAACACTTTTAGGCACTATGTGTTTGTGGAGTGGATTGATGAAAATTGCAAGTAATTTAAGTTTGATTGATAAATTTTGTAAAATGTTAAATCCTATAATTAATTTTTTATTTCCAGATCTGAAGAAAAATGAAAAAATAAAAAAAGAAATTTCTATGAATATGACAGCAAATATATTGGGGTTAGGAAATGCTGCTACTCCATTGGGGTTAAAGGCAATGAGTAGTATGCAAAAAGAAAATAATAAAAAAGATACATTAAGTGATTCTATGTTAATGTTTATATTAATAAATACAGCTTCAATTCAAGTAATTCCTACAACAGTACTGGCAATTAGAAAATCGTTAGGGTCAGAAAATTCAACAGGAATATTGGTTCCTGTATGGGGAGCTACAATTTTGGCTGCAGTTGCTGGAATTATTGTTGCTAAATTATTGATTAAAAGAAAATAATTTTTATAAAAAGTAAAGTTGAAAATACATAAATTATGGATATAGGCAATCCAATAAACCTAAATTAAATTTATAGGAAAAAATATGAATTTTATTAGTTATATTTCAAATTTAGCTATGCCATTAATAATAATTATTATTGTAATATGGGGGATAATTGAAAAAAAGCCTATTTTTGATTTGTTTTTAGAAGGAGCAAGGGAGGGCTTAGAAGTAACATTAAAAATTTTTCCAACATTAATAGGTATTTTTTTTGCAATAGGATTATTACGAAGCTCTGAATTTTTAGATTTTTGTAGTATACTAATTGGTCCAATTACAGGAATGTTAAAAATACCATCAGAAATTATTCCACTAGCATTAGTTAGACCAATTTCTGGAAGTGCATCAATTGGTGTAGCAACAGATATTATGAAAAAATGTGGTGTTGACAGCTACATTGGAAGTGTAGCTTCAGTGATAATGGGTTCAACAGAAACAACATTATATACTATAGCAGTATATACAAGTTGTGTAAAAATAAAAAAGAATAGAGGGGTTTTAATTGCATCGTTAACTGCTGACTTAATTGGCATTTTGAGCTCAGTTATAATTTGTAAAATGCTAATGTAAAATAACAAGTTTACCTCATGAAATAAAATAGTGCGTATAGTAAAATAAAAAGCAAAGAAAGTAAATATCTAAAAAAAGTGAAGTTACCAAGTTGCAAGAAAAAATGTAAAAAGCAAAAGTACAACTAAAATATTACATTGAATATGATGAATTAAAATCTATATAAGTATTAAGGAAATATGCAATTATGGCAGTAGTTAATGATATACATATAGAAGAAATCTAAAAATTTTAAAAATACGAGAAAACAGAGTGCATAAAAAAGTACATTAAAAGACGTCAAATTATTAAAGAATTTGGCGTCTTTTGCATCTTATGTCGAATTATGTCGATGAAATTTTCTTGACAAAGTTAAAGTAGGGTAGTAATATGTATTCATGAATTTTATTTCAACCTATTTTTATCAAATGTATTTTATAAAAAATCTATATAATTTTTAAATTCAAAGTAAAATTAAATAATAATTTTTGCTTAAAGATTTTTATCTAAAAGGTTTTTAATTTAATTCAAAAAAATTCCAATGTTTTTAATTTTGTAGAGGAAAAAATTTTTTATGAAAAGCCCCCTTTTCATCTTATTTGCATACCCCTATAATAAAAAATGCAAGTATTAGGTGTTTTCCTCTACATTCAAATATATATTTAAATAAAATTATAAATTTACCTATGATAAGTTTCGTTATTTGAAATTTTAAATGCTCTAAATATTTGCTCTAATAAAAATATACGTATTAATTGATGTGGAAATGTCATTTTTGAAAAACATATAAGTTCATTAGAATTCTTTAAAACGTTTTCGTCTAATCCTAATGTTCCACCAATTATAAATGTAATATTACTAGAAGAATTTAAAGAAATATTTGTAATTTTTTGTGAAAATTCTTCAGATGAGTATTGTTTACCTTTTAAGTCTAAAGCTAATACATATGAGCCTTTTTCTATATGAGACAAAATATTATTTGATTCTTTGCCTTTTATTTGGTTAATTAAGGAATCATTTAAATTATTTGGCAATTTTTCATCTGGCAATTCAATAATATTTAAATTACAGTATTTTGAAAGCCTTTTTGAATATTCTGCTAATGCATCTTGCAGATATTTTTCTTTTAATTTTCCAACACAAATTATATTAATATGTAGCATTATATATCTCCTTAATTATGAAATTTTTATTATTTTTGATGGCTTAATTCTTGTTGCAACATTAATATCTAATTTTGAAATATCACATTTATTATTTATTAATTCATCTACAACAGTTTTATATGCTAATTCGGGAAAATTATTTTCCTTACTTAGGTGTCCAAGCATAATAGAGTTTAAATTAACACCAATTAGTTTTGAAAGTAAATTGCCCGCATCAATATTCGATAAATGGCCATTTGTACCAGATATTCTTTGCTTTAAATAATATGGATATCGAGAAAATTTCAAAATTTCTGGGTCATAATTTGCTTCAAGTAAAACAAAAGAGCTATCTTTTAAATTATTTATAATTTCGGGAGTTATATGACCTAAGTCTGTTGCTATACTTATTTTATTATTACCAGTTTTTATATTGAATCCGCAGGGGTCAGCAGCATCGTGTGGTATTGAAAATGGGTGCAATTGTAAGTCTCCTACAGTGAAATCAATTGAAGAAGAAAATAATCTTTGAAGTTTTTTATCAATTTTTGAAGATTGTGCAGGCATTGCTGACCAGGTTTTTTCCGTAGCATATACAGGAATGTTATATCTACTTGAAAGAGTTCCAATACTTTTTACGTGATCTAAATGTTCGTGTGTTACTACAATTCCATCAATTTTTTCTATTGGAACATTAATAGAAGAAAGTGCATTTACTATTTTTTTTGCACTTTCTCCTGCATCAATTAAAATATTTGTATTTTCATTTTGGACAAATAAACTATTTCCACTACTTCCACTATATAAACTACAAAAATTTAACATATAAACCGATCCCTTTTATTCAGTAACTCTAACAATATTAGCACCTAAGTTTCTAAATTTCATTTCAATATTTTCATATCCTCTATCAATATGTTCAAGATTATAAAGCTCTGTTGTACCATTAGCTATAATTCCAGCTATTATAAGAGCTGCACCGGCTCTTAAATCTGTGGCATATACAGGTGCTCCTGATAAAGATTCTACACCTTCAAAAAATGCTGTTTTACCTTGAGCAGTAATATTAGCTCCCATTTTATTTAATTCATAAGTATATTGAAATCTTGATTCCCATATATTTTCAGATATTATACTAGTTCCTTCTGCTATTGAAAGCACAACTCCCATTTGAGCTTGTAAATCTGTTGGAAAGCCTGGATATGGTGCTGTTTTTATATTTGTTTTAGTTGGTCTTTTATTACACCATACTCTAATTTCATCACCTGTATCTTCTACGTGACCACCAATTTCAATAATTTTTGCAGTTAAACAATCTAAGTGTTCACTTACACAGTTTTTCAATATAATATCTCCTTGTGATGCAACTGCGGCAAGCATAAAAGTTCCAGCCTCTATTTGGTCTGGTACTACCGAATATGATGATCCACTTTTTAAAGATTTTACACCATTTATTTTTATTAGATCTGTTCCTGCACCACGAATATCTGCTCCAAGTGAATTTAGAAAGTTTGCAACATCAACAATGTGAGGCTCTTTTGCAGCATTATCAATTGTTGTTGTTCCTTCTGCAAGTACTGCAGCAAGCATTATGTTTATTGTTGCACCTACTGAAACTGTATCCATATAGATTGGTGCTCCAACTAGTTTTTCTGCACGAGCTGTAACTTTTCCGTTTGCAACTTCTATGTTTGCACCTAATGCTTCAAATCCTTTTATGTGTTGGTCTATTGGTCTTGCACCTAATTTACATCCTCCTGGAAGACCTACTTCAATATCTTGATTATGGCATCTTCCTAGTAATGCACCAATTAAATAATATGATGATCTAAATTTACTTGTCATATCTAAAGGAGCTTTGTAGCTTTCTATATTTGAAGTGTCGAATTTTACTGTGTTGTTATCAAGCCATTCTACTTTTGCCCCCAATTTTTCTAATATTTTACATTGTATTTGTACATCACTAATGTTTGGTAAATTTTCTACTGTACAAACACCATTTATTAATAATGTAGCCGGAATAATTGCAACTGCAGCGTTTTTGGCACCACTGATTGTTACTTCACCATGCAACCTTGTTCCACCTTGTATAACTAATTTTTCCAAATGAATAACCTCCATATATATAATATAAATATATATACCACAAAAATAATTTTTTTACAACCCACAAAATTATATTGTTATAAATAATTTATTATGAATTATATAGGTGTGTTTTATAAATTTTCAAATAATTCAATTAGTTTAAATTTAATTTTTATATCTGGAGTTGTATTGGTATTTGAAATAATTGATAGCTCTTCTTCAGATAAATTTTCTTGAAGAAGTTGTTCTGATCCTTCAGAAAAACTAAGGTTATTTGAATCAATTATACAAAGAGAAGGAAACATTACACACCACCAATTTTGCCCTTTTGCATCTCCAAGCTCTATTTTTAATGCATCATAATATCCCTCTGGTAAAATTATTTCGGAGTATTCTTTTGTAGGAAAATAAAAATTACCTATTGATACATTAACAGGATAATTGTATCCATTTTCAGTAGCTATTTTTATGGCTAAATTATTTATATTATTTTTTTGCGAATTTAAAACATTTAATGCATCGTTCTTTGTGTTTATATTAGAAAAATATGGTTTCATATAGTCAATAACAGCATCTCTTATTTTATATTTTAATATTTGGTCTTCTGTAGAATCGCTATTGGCAACAACGTGTAATCTTAAAAAATTATTTGAAATATTTTTAAACATATTTTGCGAATATGATTTTGCAGATATAAATATAAATATAATAATCAAGAAAAAAATAAATAATAATTTAAGAAAAAAATTCTGAAATTTACTCATAATACCTCCAAATTAATTGTTAATAATTATAGTATTAACCAATAATTGGAAAATATACATAAGTAAAATGTCGAAAAAAGAAGGGCGATTTAAATTGACATCACTAGGTTGTGATGTTAAAATTCGAATATGAAAATAAGGAGGCTTCAGTATGAAGTTAAATAAATATATACAAAAATCATGTTGCTTTTATGCAAGTGACTGGCATTTAACAGTTATGTTATTGCCATATATAAATAACAAGGTACAAGAAAATTGTAGTATATATATGAAATGCGAAAACAATATTGAAGAAAAAATGAATATATTATTAAATAAATTAACTTTAAAAAATAAGAAAAATATAATGAATATTAATTGGGGAAATTTAGTAGCTGAAGATGATGTTGATGATAATGAAAAAATATATATTGTATCTGGTAATGATGAATATATCAAAAATATAAATAATTTAATAGAAAAATATTACTGCGAAAAAGATTGTAATATAAAAATAATAAATTGCTATGAAGTAAAACAAAGTGAAGATTTAGATAAAATAATAAAAGAAAATGGATACACACAAATATTAAATACAAAGGGCGAGTGTGATATTAAAAAAATGGTTTTGTAAAAATATAAATATAATTAAATTAAGTATTACATTATGACCTATAAAGTTAATATAATATTTTATAAATGATTACTTTTTGTAAAAAAATTATAACTAAATAAGGACTAAAGTAATTAAAATTGTAATAATTCCATTGACTATCAGAATAAAATGATATAATATAATATAATATAATCAAAACATTTTAACATTTAGGAGGATAGAATGGATATGTCATATGAAGAAGCAAAAGCAAAATTACAAGAACAAAATCAAGAGCAAGTATTAGCAAATTATAATAAATTAGATGATAATACTAAAAAGGAACTAAGAGAGCAAATTAGTAAAATTGATTTTAAACAATTTAATAAATTATATGATTCAACAAAAGAAGAAGTTTCTTTTGAAAATGATGTAATTGAACCAATTTCTTATATAGAAGAATCAAAATTATCTAAAGATGATTATAATAAATATTTATCTTTAGGTGAAAATGCAATAAAAAATGGTGAATATTCAGTTGTAACAATGGCTGGAGGTCAAGGAACAAGATTAGGTCATAGTGGACCTAAAGGAACTTTTGATATTGGATTAGACTCACATAAATCAATATTTGAAATTTTAGTAGATAATTTAAAATCTGCAAATGAAAAGTACAATGTTATTGTACCTTGGTATATTATGACAAGCAAAGAAAATGATGCACAAACACAAGAATTTTTCGAAAAAAACAATTTCTTTGGATATGATAAAAACAGTATAAAGTTTTTCCAACAAGGTAAATTGCCAATGTGCAATGAGCAAGGGAAAATACTTGTTAATGAAAATGGAATTATAAAAGAAGCATCTGATGGTCATGGTGGAATATTCCAATCAATGAAAAAAAACAACATTACAGCAGATATGGAAAAAAGAGGTGTTAAATGGGCTTTTATCGGTCCTGTTGACAATGTACTTGTAAAAATGGTTGATCCAATTTTATTAGGTGTAATGATTGATAAAAATGTTTCTGCTGGAGGTAAAAGTGTTGTAAAAGCAAATCCATCAGAAAAAGTTGGCGTTTTCTGTAAAAGAAACGGAAAACCAGGTGTTGTAGAATATACAGAAATTTCAAAAGAAATGGCAGAAAGAACTGATGCAAATGGAGAATTAGTTTTCGGTGAATCACATATAAATTGTAATATGTTTAGTGTAAAAGCAATTGAAGATGTTGCAAATAAAAATTTACCTTATCATGTAGCTCATAAAAAAGCTAGTTATCTTGATGAAAACGGAAATTTAGTTGTTCCAGATAAGCCTAATGCTTATAAATTTGAATCATTTATTTTTGATGCTTTTGATATGTTAGATGATATGGCAATTTTAAGAGTAAAAAGGGAAGAAGAGTTTGCACCAGTAAAAAATGCAGAAGGAACAGATAGCCCAGAAACAGCAAGAGCTTTATATAAAAAGTTTTATAATATAAAATAATAATAAATGTAGTTATAAATGTAATAAGGTAATCTAAAAAATAAATTAATTTATTTTTAAAGATTACCTTATTTTACTTTACAAATGAAGATATAGAAATTAAAATGTAGGAGTAAAATATTTTATTTTATAAATAAGAATTACAAGGAGGATAAAATGGATTATTTAGAAAAATATAATGAATGGTGTACAAGTTCAATTTTTGATGAAAATACAAAAAATGAGCTAAAAAATTTAAAAGATGAAAATGAAATAAAAGATAGATTTTATAAGAATTTAGAATTTGGTACTGCAGGATTAAGAGGAATAATTGGTGCTGGTACAAATAGAATGAATAAATATACTGTAACTCAGGCTACACAAGGATTAGCAAATTATATTAAGAAAAATCATGGAGAAAATAAGGGAGTTGCAATTGCATATGACTCAAGAAATATGTCTATTGAATTTAGTAAATGGACTGCATTATGCTTGAATGCAAATGGAATTAAAACATATCGTTTTGAATCTTTAAGACCTACTCCAGAATTATCATTTGCTTTAAGACATTTAGGTTGTATTGCAGGAATTGTAATTACTGCAAGTCATAATCCAGCTGAATATAATGGATATAAGGTTTATTGGGAAGATGGAGCACAAATTGTTGCACCTGTTGATAAAGAAATTATGAATGAAGTTAAAGCTGTAACTGATTTTTCAGAAATAAAGGACATGACTTTAGAAGATGCAAAAAAATCAGGATTATATAATGAAATTGGTGAAGAAGTTGATAATGCATATATTGATGAATTAAAAAAATTAGTTTTAAATGAAGATATAATTAGAAAAGTTCAAAAAGATTTAAAAATAGTGTATACACCATTACACGGAACAGGTAACTTGCCAGTTCAAAGAATTTTAAAAGAAATAGGATTTGAAAATGTTTATGTTGTTCCAGAGCAAGAAAAACCAGATGGTAATTTTTCAACAGTAACATATCCTAATCCAGAAGATAAAAAGGCTTTTGCTTTAGCACTAGATTTAGCACATAAAGTTGATGCAGATATAGTACTTGCAACAGACCCAGATGCTGATAGATTGGGTATTTATGCAAAAGATACAAAAACTGATGAATATATGCCTTTTACAGGAAATATGTCTGCATTATTAATTGCGGAATATGAATTATCTCAAAAAAAGGCAAAAGGAATATTACCAAAAAATGGAGCGTTAATAACTACAATTGTTTCATCAAATATGGCTGCTGCAATTGCAAAAGAGTATGGCGTAAAATTAATTGAAGTTTTAACAGGCTTTAAATATATAGGAGAGCAAATAAAATTATTCGAAAAAACAAAAGAAAATGAATATGTATTTGGATTTGAGGAAAGTTATGGTTGTTTAATAGGAACGCATGCAAGGGATAAAGATGCAATTGTTGCAGTTATGGCTCTATGTGAAGCAGCTGCTTATTATAAAAATGAAGGTTTAACTTTATGGGACCAAATGATTAATATTTATGAAAAATATGGATATTATAAAGAAGGTCAAATTGCAATTACAATGAAGGGAATAGATGGAGCAGAAAAAATAAAAGCTATATTAGAAAATTTAAGAAAAAATCCACCAAAAACTTTAGCAAATTATGATGTTATTGGAACAAGAGATTATGAAAGTGGAGTAATTCAAGATTACTTAACACAAGAAAAAAGTACAACAAAACTACCAAAATCAAATGTTTTATACTATGAATTACAAGATGATGCGTGGTGTTGTGTAAGACCATCAGGAACAGAGCCTAAAATTAAATTCTACATAGGAGTAAAAGGAAACAGCTTAGAAGATGCTGATAATAAATTACAAGAATTAACTGATGCAGTAAAGAAATTTGAAAATTAAAATTGATAGACGGAGTAGAAATTAAGTTATTTTAATTTTTACCCCGTCTTTAATGATGATGTTGATTTAAAAAAATGATTGTGATAAAATTCAAATGTAATAAAGAAATATAAGTAATAATATTTTTGCAAAAGCAAAGTGGAGATGATTTATTTTGAAATATAACAAAACTATGATGCAATATTTTGAGTGGTATTATCCAGAAAATTGCACTTTATGGTATAAAATAAAAAAAGATGCACAAAATTTAAAAAACTTAGGAATTAATATGGTATGGTTGCCACCTGCATATAAGTGTGCTTCTGGTATTCATGATGTTGGATATGGAGTTTATGATTTATATGATTTAGGTGAATTTGATCAAAAAGGTACAGTTCCAACAAAATATGGTCTTAAAGATCAATATTTGGAAGCAATTGAGGCTTTACATAGATGTGATATAAAAGCAATTGCAGATGTAGTTTTTAATCAAAAAATGGGAGCAGATGAAACTGAAGATGTAATTGCTTGTGAAGTTTATATGAATGATAGAAATGTTATATCTGGAGAGCCATATAACATTTTGGCGTGGACAAAATTTAATTTTAATAATAGAAATAATAAATATTCTGATTTTAAATGGAATTGGACACATTTTCACGGCGTAGATTGGGATGAGCGAGGTAAAAGAAACGCAATTTTTAAATTTTATGGAAAAAATTGGGATAATGATGTAGATAAAGAAAATGGAAATTTTGATTATTTAATGGGAGATGATGTCGACCTAAATAATGTTGATGTAGTGGAAGAACTTAATAATTGGGGAAAATGGTATTTAAAATTTTGTGATTTAGATGGATTTAGATTAGATGCCATAAAACATATGAGAGAAAGTTTTTTCAAAAACTGGGTTGATAATATGCAAAATAGCTCTGATAAAGATTTATTTTTTGTTGGTGAATATTGGAATAATAATATTGATATTTTATGCAATTATTTAAATAAAAGTAATCAAAATATGTGTTTATTTGATGTACCACTTCATTATAATTTATATAATGCTTCAAATAGTGGTGGAAATTATGATATGAGAAAAATATTTGATGGCACACTTGTACAAGCTATGCCGAATAATGCTGTTACTTTTGTTGATAATCATGATACTCAAATGGGACAAGCGTTGCAATCTGAAATACAAGGATGGTTTAAACCGTTAGCATATGCGCTAATTTTACTTAGGGAGTCTGGAGTTCCATGTGTTTTTTATGGTGATTATTATGGAACACACGGAAATGCAGATTCATCAATAAAAACTAAAATTAATCCAATATTATTTGCAAGAAAACTGTATGCTTATGGAAAACAAACTGACTATTTTGATGATGAACATATTATCGCTTGGGTAAGAGAAGGCGATAAAGAGCATAAAAATTCTGGATTAGTTGTTATAATGAGTGATAATGCAGGAGGTTCAAAAGCTATTAATGTAGGACAAAATTTAGCAAATTGTGTATTATCAGATATAACTGGAAATATGAAAGAAAATGTTTATGTTGATAAAGATGGAAATGGTATTTTTTATTGTGATGGCGGAAGTGTTTCTGTCTGGGCTAGAAAATAGATTAAAATTATATAGTTATTAAAAAATTAATTAAAGGGTTTATGAGTTCCTATAAAAAACTTAAATTTTATTATATAAGGAATGAATTTAATGGATATATTACAAATTATAGCTGATGAATTAAATGTTAAATATAAGCAAGTTGAAAATGCAGTAAATTTAATTGATGAAGGAAATACAATTCCTTTTATAGCTAGATATAGAAAAGAAGTTACTGGCGGATTGAGTGATGAAGATTTAAGAATATTATATGAGAGACTAAATTATTTAAGAAATCTTGAAAACAGAAAAGAAGAAGTAAAAAATTCTATTGAAGAGCAAGGAAAACTTACAGATGAGATAGTAAAGGCATTACAGAATGCTAAAATTTTAGCTGAAGTTGAAGATATTTATAGACCATACAAGCAAAAAAAGAGAACGAGAGCTACTGTTGCTAAGGAAAAGGGACTAGAGCCACTTTCAGAAGCTTTAATTAATCAAGACAATAAGGTTTCTATAGAAGAAATTGCAAAGAAATTTATTGATCCAGAAAAAGGTGTTGAAACAGTTGAGGATGCCATAGCTGGAGCTAAAGATATTATAGCTGAAAATATTTCTGATAATCCAACATACAGAAAAGAAATAAAAAGATATTGCTATAGGGATGGGGTTATTGCTACAGAAGTAAACGAAAAAGATGAGAAAGAAGATAAAGCAACATATCAAATGTATTTTGACTTTAATGAAAAAGTTAATAAAATTCCAAGTCATAGAATTTTAGCTATAAATAGAGCAGAAAAAGAAAATGCTATAAAATTAAAAATTCAGAAACCAGAAGAGAATATTATTGATTTTATTGAAAGAGATGTTATAAAGGATAAAAATAGTAGTTATGCAAATATTCTTGAAGATACTGTTGAAGACAGTTTTAAGAGATTAATTGAACCATCTGTTGAAAGGGAAATAAGATCAGATTTAACAGAAAAAGCTGAGGAAAAGGCTATAAAAGTTTTTGGGCAAAATGCAAAACAATTATTAATGGGAGCTCCACTTAAGGGATTGACTGTTATGGGATTTGATCCTGCATATAGAACTGGATGCAAAATTGCTGTTATTGATGAAACTGGTAAATTGTTAGCAACAACAACTGTATATCCTACAGAGCCACAAAACAAAGTTGAAGAAGCAAAAAAAGAGCTAAAATCTTTAATAAAAAAATATAATATAAATATGATTGCAATTGGTAATGGAACTGCATCAAGGGAGTCTGAAAAGTTTGTCGCTGATATGATTTCAGAAATTGATCAAGAAGTGTATTATGCTATAGTTAGTGAGGCAGGAGCTTCTGTATATTCAGCTTCTAAGCTTGCTACTGAAGAATATCCTGATATAAATGTTTCATTAAGAGGGGCAATATCAATAGCTAGAAGATTACAAGATCCTTTAGCAGAACTTGTAAAAATAGATCCAAAAGCTATTGGAGTTGGTCAATATCAACATGATGTTAATCAAAAAAAATTAGCGGAAAGCCTTGCAGGCGTAGTAGAAGATGCTGTTAATGAAGTCGGAGTTGATGTAAATACTGCTACTCCATCTTTATTATCATATGTTTCTGGAATTAATAAAACTGTTGCGAATAATATTGTTAAATATAGAGATGAAAATGGAAAAATAATGGAGAGAAAAGAGCTATTAAAAGTTCCAAAACTAGGAAAAATTGCTTTCGAACAATGTGCAGGGTTTATAAGAATTTTTGATGGAAAAAATCCACTTGAAATAACTGCTGTTCATCCGGAAAGTTATGAAAAGGCAGAGCAGTTATTAGAAAATATTGGATATAAAAAAGAGGATTTAAAAGATTCTGAAAAAATAAAAGATATCAAATTAAAATTAAGTGGCGTAAATATAAAAGATATGTCACAAAAATTAGAAATTGGAGAAATGACATTAAAAGATATTATTGATGAGCTTTCAAAACCTGGAAGGGACCCAAGAGATGAAATGCCTAAGCCAATACTTCGTTCTGATGTATTAAAATTTGAAGATTTGAAGGAAGGTATGGTATTAAATGGAACAGTAAGAAATGTTATTGATTTTGGTGCTTTTGTTGATATTGGAGTAAAGCATGATGGTTTAGTTCATATATCTGAATTAAGCGAAAATTATGTTAAAAATCCATCTGATGTTGTTTCAATTGGTGATATTGTAAAAGTTAAGGTTATAAAAATTGATAATGATAGACAGAAAGTTAGTCTTAGTATGAAGATTTAAGGTAGCCATTGCCAAAACAAAAAAAGGTTTGAATTTTATTCAAACCTTTTTTGTTTATTCATCTTCGCTTCTTAATTTTTCAGCATTGGCTGCTGCCGCTAGGTTGTCTATTAAGTCGTCTAAATTTCCGTTTAGAAAGTCGTCCATTTGGAAGATGCTCATTCCTATTCTGTGGTCTGTTATACGACCTTGTGGATAGTTATATGTTCTTATTTTTTCACTTCTGTCACCACTACCAACTTGTGATTTTCTGCTGTTTTCTATTGCTGCATCTTGTTTGGCTTTTTCTATTTCGTATAGTCTTGATTTTAATAGTTTCATTGCATAATCTTTATTTTGAAATTGAGATCTTTCAGTTTGACATTCTGCTATAATTCCTGTTGGAATGTGAGTTAATCTTACGGCTGATGAAGTTTTATTGATATGTTGTCCTCCGGCACCTGATGCTCTAAAAACATCCATTTTTATATCTGCTGGATTAATTTCAATTTCGACATCTTCAACTACTGGAAGAACAGCTACTGTTGCAGCTGATGTATGTATTCTACCACTGCTTTCTGTGTCTGGAACTCTTTGAACTCTATGTGTTCCACTTTCGAATTTTAATCTACTATATGCACCTTTTCCAGTTATCATAAATGAAATTTCTTTATAACCACCTAATCCTGTTTCGTTTTCATTTAAAACTTCTAATTTCCAGTGTTTTCTTTCTGCATACATTGAATACATTCTAAATAATGTTCCTGCAAATAGTGCTGCTTCGTCTCCACCTGTTCCTGCTCTGATTTCACAAATAATGTTTTTGTCATCATCTGGATCTTTAGGAATTAATAAAAGTTTTAGCTCTTCTTCTAGTTTTGGTAGTTTTTCTTTACAGTCTAAATAATCCATTTCAGCTAAATCTTTTAGCTCTGGGTCATTTAACATTTCTTTTGCTTCATCTAATTGTTGTTTTACTTTTTTATATTCACGATATTTTAAAACAATTGGCTCTAAATCAGCGTGCTCTTTCATATAATTTTTCCATTCTGTTTGAGCAGCTATTATTTCAGGGTCACTTATTTTTTTTGTTAAATCTTCATATTTTTTTTCAACATCATCAAGTTTTTGAAACATAAATAATTACTCTCCTCTTTTATAAAATTAATAAATTGAAGTTTAAATTTTTATTTAAACTTCAAATTTACTATTTATGCATTTAATTGTTTTACTAATTCTTCTACATCGATTCCGTGTACATCACAGGCTTCTTCTAATGTTTCAGCTTGAGATGCAGGGCAACCTAAACAATGCATTCCTGCTTCTAATAAAAGTGAAGCTTTTTCAGGACATTCTTGTAATAAATCTCCTATTTTTGTATCTTTATTAATAGTCATAATTGTTACCAACCTTTCTTTTTATTTAAACAGTAATAATATTTTAACACAAATTTTGCCAAAAGTATAGACAAAATCAAAAAAATGTTATATTATTACGCAAGTTGTTACAAATATTATTATAATTTTAATTCTAAAAAAAATTCAAAAAGATTTAATTCAAAAATCTAAAAAAATTTCCAAGTAACAAAATTAAATAGAAAGAGGTGGTTTAATATTGATTTATTAGATTTATTTTTTGTGGTTTTATTATTTAATTTATTTGTAATTTTTAGCTCTATTTATAATAAATTTGAATGTAAATATTCTAAAAATAAACAGGGAGAAAAATTGAAAATAAAAAAACAGACTTTTAGGGAGGATGAATAAAATTAAAAAAATACTTATTTTAATTTGTAGTTTTATTTTAGATATTTTAGGTATTTTTATTTTTAAAGATATTTTTTATGCCAAAAAAATAATAATTAAATATGCAATAAATCCATTTGATATTTGTGAAAAACAGCCACAATTATGGAATAATATTAAATTACTATTTATTTTTTCATATATAATTTCCTCAATAATTATTAGTAATAATATATTTAAAATAATAAAAAATATAAAAGAAAATAATGAAAAAAATTCAAAGAAAAATAATAATTATTATAATAAAAATAATCAAAAAAATATTAGAAAAAATAAAATAACGAAAAACAGAAAAAAATTAAAAAATAATATAAATATAATAAATTTGGATGAAAATTATGAAAAAAAATTAGAAATATGTGTTGGAAAAATACCAGAAATAAATGAAAAAATATATATTCCAGAAAAGGGATTATATCAAAATATATTAATAACAGGAACAATAGGAACAGGGAAAACAAGTAGTGCAATGTATCCATTTACAGAACAATTAATTGAATATGAAAGTGAAAATTATGATAAAAAAATAGGAATGCTAATATTAGATGTAAAAGGAAACTATTTTAATCAGGTAAGAAAATTTGCATATAAATATAACCGATTGGACGATGTAATTGTAATTGAATTAGGCGGAAAATATAAATATAATCCATTAAATAAACCTAATTTAAAAGCAAGTGTTTTAGCTAATAGACTAAAAATAATTTTAGAGCTATTTTCAGGAAAAACAACAGAGTCGTATTGGATAGACAAATCTGAACAAATCTTATGTGAGTGTATAAAATTTTGCAGATTATATAATGATGGATATGTGAATTTTGAAGAGCTTCATAATTTAGTAACAAATCAAAATTATTATATTGAAAAAATAGAAATTGTAAAAAAATTATTTCAAAAAAATAAATTTTCTAAAGAAGAATGTTATGATTTATTAACTTCAATTACTTTTTTCGAAAAAGAATTTTATAAATTAGATTCAAGAACAATGTCAATTTTAAAGTCAGAAATTACAAGAATAACAAATTGTTTTATATCAGATTATCAAGTATCTAAAACATTTAACCCCACACAAATTGAACAAAATTTTTACGGTTTAGAGGAAATATTATCAAAAGGAAAAATTGTTGTTTTAAATATGAATATTGCAGAATATAAAAATTTATCAAAAATAATTGCTGCATATTTAAAATTAGATTTTCAATCTGAAGTTTTATCTAGGCTTGCACAAAACAATAAAAATAAAACAAGAACAGTTGCATTTATTTCTGATGAATATCACGAATATATTACTGAAACAGATGCGGATTTTTTTGCACAGAGCAGAGAAGCAAAATGTATTAATATTGTTGCAACACAAAGTTATACTTCATTATTAAAAACATTAAATGATGAATCCATTTTAAAAGTTGTAATTCAAAATTTAATTAATAAAATTTGGTTTAGAACTGATGATACATATACAATTGAAGAGGTTCAAAAACAGATTGGTAAAGAAGAAAAAGAAAAAATATCTAAAAGTATATCGGAAAATGCAAAAGAAACTAAATACTCATATGTTACGAAAACATTTAAATCTACAGATTCTAATATTTCAGAAAGTATTAGCTCTACATATGAAAAAGATTATGTTTTTGATACAAAATTTTTTACACAAGAATTAGAAACATTTGTTGCCTTGGCATTTTTATCTAACGGAAATAAAATAATAAAACCACAAAAATTAAAATTAATTCCATATTTTAAGAAAGGTTGTGATGACAATAGTTAAGAAATTTTTATATGTTTTAAGTATTATTTCAATTTTTATAATAATTATTTCTACAAAATCATTTGCTTCACCATATCCAAAATTAATTTCTACACTTCAAGATGCATTTGACACAATACAAACTTGGCTTTTAGCACTAGCAACACCAGCTGCTGGAATTTCTGTTGCAACAGGGGCTTTTATGAAAAAGTTTAGCTTTGGAGATGATGAAAAAATAAGAACAGGGAAAAAATTAATTAGGACAGCGCTAATTTCATATATTTTTATAATTTTGCTTAGATTAATATTAACGACAATATCTAATTTATTATCAAGTTAGGATGTGATAAATTGGATAGTACAAGCATTGTAAATGTAATAACACAAACAATAAATACTTTATTTAAAAATTTATTTTCATCTATAGATAATAATATTTATTCAACATTAGATGATATAACTTTTATTGGAAAAGATATTTTAGAAGATAATTTTATAAGTAATATTTTAGGAACTAGTACTACTACAGGAATGATAATAATAGCAAATGCATTACTAGTTGGATTTGCTATATATTATGCAACTAAATATTTGCTTTCGAATTATACGATGACTCAAGTGGAAAGACCATATCAATTTATATTTAAAATATTAATAATTATGGTGTGTGTGAATTTTTCTTATTTTGTTTGTGAGCAAATATTAAATATTAATTATTTAATTTCTGGTTCAATTAGAGAAGTAGGAGAGAAAGTTTTAAATACTAATATTAGTTTCGAACAGTTAATAATAAAAATAAATTCAAATGTTTTAATAGATGATTCATTAAATATTTTTTCATTTGATGGTGTAATAAAAAGTTTTACATCAGTTAGTTTATTAAATTTATTATTTTCGTATGCATTAAGATATGTAATGATAAAAGTATTTGTATTATTAACTCCATTTGCAATAACAACATTACTAAATAATTCTACATCGTGGATTTTTAAATCTTGGATGAAATCAGTAATTACATTATTATTTGTTCAGTCATTTGTTTCTATAATTTTGGTAGTTATTTTTTCAATGACTTTTTCAAGTGGAGATACATTTTCAAAATTAATATATATTGGCTCTATATATGCTTTAATAAAAGCAAATTCATTTTTAAGACAAATAATAGGAGGCATAGCAACAGAGGTATCTGGAGGAATAGCCGGTATAAAAAATTTAATAAAATAATAAACAAAAATAATTGAAAGTTAATGTTGAAATAATTCGTTTTTATAATAATTCGGTATAGAAGATTATTTAAAAATTTGCAAAATAAAGTTATATAAATAAATTATGCAAGGAGGATGGTAGATGAAATTTATTTTTCCGCAAAATTATAAATTCAATAATAAAATACTAGGCATAATTGATTATAGCACTGCTATAATTAATGTTATTTGGTATATAATTTCATATTGTATATCAAGTTTAATATTTAATAGTATTAAAATTAAAATTTTTTCTTTTATTTTACTAGCATTTCCATTTTTTTTGTTTAGTATAATTGGATTTAATCACGAAAATATAATAAGTGTTTTAATATATATAATAAAATATTTCAAAGGAAAAAAATTATACTTATATAAGTAAATTTATTAAATAAAAAGAAAACAACAATATTTAAGTCAGGCAACTATGTTAAAAATAATCTAGTATATATTCATATTTTTCCATATAAATTAATTACGCTTAACTTAAAAATATTGTTGTTTTCTTTTTTGCAATAAAATTATTTTATTGGTAGTTCGTATTTAGAATCTTTTTCTTTTTGTTTAAATAATGTAATTTTATTGCCTATGGTTTGTACTAAAATAGAATTTGTTAAATCAGAAAGCTTTATTCCAAGTTCTTTTGCTGTATCTGGAGCAGTTTCGAGTACATGAATTTTAATTAATTCACGCGCTGCTAAAGCATCTATTAATTGTTGCACTAAATTATCAGATATTCCAGATTTCCCTATTTGGAATATAGGCTCTAAAGTATTTGCCATACTTCTTAAATAAGCTCTTTGTTTACTCGTCATATCAATTATCCTTACAAAATATATTTAGGTTTTGGGAAATACCTATAAACCAATTTATTTTTATATATTACAACAAAATTCTAAAAAATGCAATATTAATGAAATTTTGGGCAAGTAAAAGATTGACTAACTTGCAAAATAAATATTAAAAATGTTTTATATAGAATTGACTTTTAGAGTTAATGTGGTATAATAAAGTAAATAAAACATTGTAATCCGCTGAAAACAGCGTAATCATTGTAATCCGATAGCAGTAAAGCTATCGTTTTTATTTTTTATATTATTTCATTATAATTGGAATATTAACTATTCGGGGGACAGTTTGATTAACTGTTCTTTTTATATTTAATAGTGTAAATTTTATGTGAAGAATTAGTGAAATGGTGGATTTTACTAAAATAAAATGATATATTTATCATAAATTTATATTTTAGGAGGGATTTAATTGATAGAGCTTAAAAATGTTACTAAAAAGTATGGTGATTTTACGGCTGTAAATGATGTAAGCTTTAAAATTGAAAAAGGCGAAATAGTAGGTTTTCTTGGTCAAAATGGTGCCGGAAAAACTACTACTATGAAAATGATAACAGGATTGGCAGAGCCTACTGAAGGCGAAATATTTATTGATGGAGAAAAAATAACGAGAAATTCAAGAAAAAAAATAGGTTATATGCCAGAAAATACACCATTATATCAAGATTTAACAGTAAAAGAATTTATTAATTATATGGCAGAATTAAAATGCTTAAAAAAACAAGAGCGAAAAGATCAAGTTAAAAAATTAATAAATGATTTAAGTTTAGCAGATGTTCAAAACAAACTTATTAGAAATATATCAAGAGGATATAAACAAAGAGTTAGTATGGCGGGGGCACTAGTAGGAAATCCAGAAATTTTGATATTAGATGAACCGACAGTTGGTTTAGATCCAAAGCAAATAATTGAAATAAGAAATTTAATTAAATCATTAAGAAAAAATCATACTGTATTTTTAAGTTCACATATTTTATCTGAAATTAGTCAAATGTGTCAAAAAGTAATTATATTAAATAAAGGAAAAATTGTAGCAATAGATACTCCTAAAAATTTGGAAAGTAAAATAGCAAAAAATAGCATTATTATTGATGTTGAAGACCCTAACAATAATATAAAAAATATAACCGAAAAAATAAAAGAAATAAAAGAAATTAAATTTGTAAAAAATTTAGATAATGCAGTAAAACAATATGAAATTATTGTTGAAAAAAATGCAGATATAAGAAAAAAATTATTTGAAATACTTCCACAAGAAGAAATTTCAATAATTGAATTAAAAAATTCTGAAGTTGGTTTGGAAGAAGCATTTATTAATTTAATTGAATCAGAAGGAGGAAATAAAGATGTGGGCAATAACTAAAAAAGAATTTAAAACGATGTTTTATTCACCAATAGGTTATGTAATTGTTGCAATGTTTTTAATTGTATATAGTAGTATATTTTATGTAACAGCCATTGCAAGCGGAAGTGTTGATTTAAGTTCAACATATTATTGGACAGCGGTATATGGACTACCATTTATAATTTCATTGTTAACAATGAGGTCTTTTTCAGAAGAGCGAAGTAAGGGAACTGAGCAATTATTAGAAATTTCTCCACGAAGTATTTTTTCAATTGTTATGGGAAAATTTTTGGCTTTACTTGGAGTTATTGTTGTTACATTAATAATTTCATTTATGTATTATTTTATATTATTAAAATTTGGAAACCCAGATATAAAATTAGTACTAGTTACAATGCTTGGATTTATTTTATTAAGTATGGCATATATTTCGTTTGGAATAATGATTTCAAGCTTAACAGAAAATCAAGTAATAGCAGCAGTAATTACATTAGTGTTTTCAATAATACCGTTATTTGTTTCTTACGGGACTGGAATATTTTCTAATTTAGCATTAATTAATTTATTTCAAAAGTTTCCAGCAAATGTTATATCTTTAAAAGAAATAGTTGGGCTTTTGTCATTTACAGTTATGTGTATTACACTTACAATATTAGTAATACAAAGAAGAAAATGTTTAAAATAGATTGGAGGTATTATTTTGAAAAAGACAACCGAAATATTAAAGAAAAAGTGGCTAAGAGAAACATCACTAACATTAATACTAGTTGCAATAATAATTGCATTATATTTTGAAATAAATGCAATAGTTGATAAGGCAAATGTGCCAGAGCTAGATTTAACAAAGTCTAAAATTTACTCTTTATCAGACGAAACAAAGGATAAAATAAAAGATATTGATAAAGATGTAAAAATTACGTTAATAAATATGAGGAATTATGATTATGTAATTAGTTATGCAAATAAATATAATGAAATAAACTCAAAAATATCTGTTGAAGAGGTAGATAATTTATCTGCAAGAGCAGATTTAATGACAAAATATAATTTAGAAGCAAGCGCTTCAGAAGTAGTTGTAGAGTATGACCAAAAAGAAAAAATGCTAGGTGTAGACGACTTATATACATATGAGTATACAAATAATAATTATGAAGAAATAAACATAACAGAAGAAGCATTAACAAATGCAATTTTGGATGTTACAACAGAAAATAAACCACAAATTTATTTATATAATGTACATAGTTCGTATTCAGAAAAATATTTTACGACATTATCTGAAAGTATAAAAAATGATGCAAATGAATTTAAAATCTTGGATTTATTAGCATCTGGAAAAGTGCCAGAGGATTGTAGTTGTTTAATAATTCCAACACCAACAGAAGATATATCAGAAGAGGAAAAGTCTTATTTAATAAATTACATAAATAATGGTGGAAATATAATGTTATTACAAGATGCTAACATTTTAAAAGCAAATACACCTAATTTTCAATCAATTTTAGATATGTATGGATTTTCTGTATCAGAAGGTGTTGTTATGGAACAAGATGAAAATAAAATGGTATACAATATGCCAGGCTTTGTTATAACTGATGTTGGAACATATACAAGTTTAACTAAAAAATTAAATATGAATTTAACAATGTGTTTAATGGATCCAGGAAAAATTGAGTTTAAAGATTCCGAAACATTAGGAAACTTAGGGGTTTCATACGAGATACTAGCACAAGCAAGTGAAAAAGCATTTTTAAGAAATGATTTAAATATAAGTGATTATAAAAAAACAGAAAGTGATCAAGATGCAAGTAATGCAATTTTAGGAGCATTAGTGACAAAAAAAATAAATGACGAAAAATCTTCAAAATTAATAGTATATTCTAATGCAATATTTTCTACAAATATGTCAATATCAATGAGTAATAGCAGTATGAGTGCAATAAGTTTTTATAATAACGAGGATATGGTAGTAAATTCAATAAATTATTTAGCAGAAAAAGAAAACTCAATAACAATAAGAAAAAAATATGGAGATACAGTTAAATTTACTGTTACAGAAAAGCAAAAGAAAATTATATTACAAATAATATATGGAATACCACTATTAATAATATTAATAGGATTTATTGTTTGGAGAATTAGAAGAAATAAAAAATAAAATATTTAATGCAAATTAAATTTTGCGAATATAAAAATAGCTCTTTCATAAATTTTATGAGGGGGCTTTTTTTATGCTAAAAGTAATTTGCACATTAATTGGAACTTTTATAGGTGCTGGCTTTGCTTCTGGAAAAGAAATTTACTTATTTTTTTTCAAATATCAAGTATATGGAATTTTAGGAATTATTGTATCGGCAATATTTATTGGAAATATAATTTATAAAGTATTAAATATTTCAAAAAAAAATGATATTTGTAATTATAATGAATTTTTAAATTATTTAATAAAAAATAAATTAATAAAAATAATATTAATTAATATTATAGATGTATTTTTAATAATTTCTTTTTGCATTATGGTTTCGGGTTTTTCAGCTTTTATATATCAGGAATTTAATATAAATATAATTATAGGATTTATTTTTATGCTAATATGTTCGTACTGTGCTTTTAAAAGAAAAGCAACAGGAATCATTAAAATTAATAATATCTTAATTCCAATAATAATTTTTATTATTTTTTTTATTGTTATAAAAAAAGTAAATTTATATGAGTTAAATTTTAGTAACGGTTTAAATGGTGAAGGGTTTAATATTAATAATTGCAAAATTGAGAATTTTAAATTTTTAATTTTTAGTATTTTATATGCGAATTATAATTTATTAACAATAATTCCAATTGTGGTTACTATGTCAAATGTTACAAAAAATAAAAAAGAAATAAAATATATTTCAATAATTTGCTCAATAATTATTTTTATATTATCAATGTCAATTTTTGCAATTTTAAGTCAATCAAATTTTAATATAACCAATTTGGAAATGCCAGTTGTGTTTATTGTTGGAAGATATGGAATTTTTTACAAATATATATATTGTCTTGTTGTTGGAATTGCTATTTTTACAACGGCAATTTCAGTAGGATATGGATATTTGCAAAACTACGAAAATAATAAGGAAAAATATAATAAAAAAATTATTTTATTAATACTTTGCTCAATAATAGCTATACCAATAGGTTTTTCAAAATTAATTGAATTATTATATCCTATTTTCGGAGGAATAGGCTTGGTGCAATCATTATATGTGATAAAGAAAAAAAGAAAAGATATTTAAAAAATATCTTTTCTTTTTATATTATGGTGAGCCAGGAGGGAGTCGAACCCCCGACACCAGGCTTAGAAGGCCTGTGCTCTATCCAACTGAGCTACTGACCCATAACATAATTAGTATATTATCATATGATTTTGCATTTGTCAATGAAAATAAATAAAAAATTTTAACATTTTTTTACATAAGTTGTAATTTACAAAATACGAAAACAAATAAACTGCATATTTTTATATTTTACAAATAATATTAAATATAGAAATTTGAAAGGAGAAATAATTTAATTAGTAAATTTTTGTAATTAAATTATATTATAAATAATGGAAGAAATATTAAGAACATCTTTATTAGGATTATTTTTTGGCACATTTGGAACTACATTAGGAGGAATTATTGGAATTAATTTTAAAAATCCATCCAATAGAATTTTAAGTTTTATACTTTCATTGGCTTCTGGTTTGATGATTGCTGTTGTTTGTTTTGAACTAGTTCCAGAGGCTACAAATATTAGTAATATTCCAATTACAATTTTAGGAATAATTGCTGGTATTGTTATGATGATTTTTTGTGATATTTTTGTAGAAAAAAAGTTTGATAATAAAAAAATAAAAGGTAATAGTTTATTAAAAACAGGTATTGTAGTAAGTATTGGATTAGCAATACATAATATACCAGAAGGATTAGCAATAGGAACAGGTTTTGAAGCATCTATGAAACTCGGATATTCATTAGCAATAGCAATTGCAATACACGATATACCGGAAGGAATATCAATGGCTGCACCAATGAAAAAAGGTGGTTTAAAATCCGGAAAAATACTTTTTTATGTAATATTATCTGGTGTTACAACAGGACTTGGAGCTTTTGTAGGAGCTATAGTTGGGAATATCTCACAAAAAGTAATTGCTGTGTGCTTAGCTCTTGCAGCTGGTGCAATGTTATATATTGTTTCAGGAGAACTCACTCCAGAATATAATAAATTATATAGTGGAAAAATGTCTTCAATTGGAAATATGATTGGATTTATTTTAGGATTTATTGCGACACAGATATAAAAATATAATAAAAAATATTAGGTGAACTTACTAATATTTATATTGAAATAAGGAGTTTTGAATGCTATAATCAATAAAAGTAATAAGTAAAAGGAGAAAAATTTATGAAATTATATCACGGAAGCAATATAATTGTTGAAACACCAAAAATTTTAGAGCCAGTAAGATCATTGGATTTTGGGGCAGGTTTTTATTTAACTACGGATTTTGAACAAGCAAAAAAGTGGTCAATTTTGAAAACAGAGCGCAGTGGAATAGGAAGGCCAACTGTATCAGTGTATGAAATATTAGAAGAAGATATGAAAAAATTATGCATATTGAAGTTTGATTCAGCAAATAAAAATTGGCTTGAATTTGTTTCTATGAATAGAAAAAACGAAATTGTAGAAGATAATTCAGATATTATTATTGGACCAGTTGCAAATGATAATACAATGCCAGTAATTACATTGTATTTGAGAGGAGATTATGATGTAAATGAAGCATTGAAAAGATTACTTCCACAAAAATTGAAAGACCAAATTGTATTTAAAAATGAAAAAAGCTTATCATATTTAAAGTTTGTTGAGGTGATTAATATATGAAAGATTATATGGTGTATTTTCTTGATTACTATGATAAAGAAATAATAAAAATGATTATGGAAAAATATGACATACCATTTATGGATGCATTAAGAAGGTTTTTCTCTTCAAAAACATATAAAATGTTAAAAGATCCAAAGTTAGCAATGTGGGAATTTGGTATACCTGCGATATTTGATATGTGGGAAAACGAAACTATAACAGGAAAACCACAAACATCAATTTACTTGAGGGGGGAGTAAAGTGGACAAGGAAAAGGAATTTTTTATTTATCTAATAGAAAATTATGCAGCTTATAAAAATATTGGTGCTGATGAAGTTTTACAAAAGTTGGATGAATTAAATTTAACCGATTTAATATATGATATGTATGAAATGTATCATCAAGAGGCATTAGAAAATGCATATAAAGATATTGATAAATTAATTTCGGAAAATTCAAAAAAATAATTAATATTAAAAGCAAATTAGAATAAGAAGTAGTTGAATACTGTTAATTAAGTTTTTATACTAACAGAAAGGAATGTTAGCAAAATGAAAATAATGTTTGTATGTACCGGAAATACTTGCAGAAGTGCAATGGCAGAGGGATTAGCAAAAAAAATAATAAAAGAAAAAAATTTAGATATTGAAGTATATTCAGCAGGAATTTTTGCAATGAATGGCGAACACGCTTCGTACAATTCTGTTGCAATAATGAAAGAATATGATGTAGACCTAGCTTTACATACTGCAACAAGTATAGAAAATTCAGAAATAGAAAAAATGGATTTAATATTATGTGCAACAAAAAATCATAAGGCACAATTAATATCAAAATACAGTGATGAAAAAGAAAAAATTTTTACAATGAAAGAATATGCAGGACTAGATAATAATGGACAAGATATGGACATATCAGACCCGTGGGGATACAATATGAATACATATAGAATGTGTGCAGCAGAAATTAGTCTTTGCGTAGATAAAATAATTGAAAAATTAACAAATAAATAATATAAATTATAAAAAATATGAATAAAAGAATAAAAAAAATACTCAAAAATTTATATTAAATAAAATAAACAATGAAAGGATAGATAAAATGCAAGATTTATTAGAAAGTTTAAATGACAAACAAAAAGAAGCTGTACTTGCTACAGATGGACCATGCCTAGTAATAGCTGGTGCAGGAAGTGGAAAAACAAAAGTATTAACACATAAAATTGCATATTTAATGGCAGAAAAATATGTAAAACCTTGGAATATATTAGCAATAACATTTACAAATAAAGCTGCAAACGAAATGAAAGAAAGAGTAAAAAATCTAGTTGGAGATGCAGCAAATGATATGTGGATAGGTACATTTCATTCTATTTGTGTACGTATATTAAGAAAATTTATAGATAGAATTGGATTTGAAAGTTCATTTATAATATTTGATACATCAGATCAAAAAACAGTTGTAAAAGAATGTTTAAAAGAGCTAAAAATTGATGATAAATTATTTACAGATAAATCAGTTTTATATGAAATAAGTAATGCAAAAAATGAAATGTTAGAGCCAATACAATATAAAGCAAAATATATAGGAGATTTTAGAAAAGAAACAATAGCAAGAATTTATGAATTATATCAAAAAAAATTAAAAGAAAATAATGCAATAGATTTTGACGATATAATTAATTTCACAATTAAAATTCTTACGGAAAATCAAGATATATTAGAAATGTATACAGAAAAATTTAAGTATGTTTTAGTTGATGAGTATCAAGATACAAATAAAGCACAATTTACATTAGTAACATTATTAGCATCAAAATACGGAAATATAACAGTTGTAGGTGATAATGACCAAGGTATTTATTCTTTTAGAGGTGCAGATATTACTAATATATTAAATTTTGAAAAAGATTTTCCAGGAACTCAAATTATAAAATTAGAGCAAAATTATAGATGTACAGGTAACATTTTAAAAGCAGCAAATGCTGTAATAAAACATAATGCAGTAAAGTATGATAAAAAATTGTGGACAGAAAATGATGAAGGACATAAACCTTGTATATATTCTGGGGATGATGAATATGATGAAGCTACATATATTATTAAACAAATAAATCATTTAAAAACAGAAGAATATTATAAATATTCAGATTTTGCAGTTTTATATAGAATGAACTCTCAATCAAGAGCTATAGAAGATATTTTAAGAAGAGAAAATATTCCATATAAAATTATTGGAGGATTAAAATTCTATGAAAGAAAAGAAATTAAAGATATAATTGCATATTTAAGATTAATATTTAATACAAATGATAATTTATCTTTAAAAAGAATTATAAATGAGCCTAAAAGAGGTGTGGGAAAAACAAGTTTAGATGCCATACAAGAAGTTGCTGATAGTAATGGAATTTCAATGTATGAAGTTATAAAAAATGCTGCACAATATGGATTAAATAGAGTATTTATAAACACAAGAGAGTTTATAGAGCAAATAGAAAATTTAATAGCAAAAAAAGATGAAATAAAAATTTCTGATTTAATAAAAGAAACATTAAGAACTACAGGATATACACAAGCTTTAAAAAATGAAAATACAATAGAGGCTGAAAGCAGAATTCAAAACTTGGACGAGTTTTTAACAGTAGCAATTGAATTTGAGGATGAATCTGCTGAAAATACCTTAGGTGATTTCCTTGAAGGAATAACTTTAACAACAGATTTAGATAACGCAGATACAAGTGAAGATTCTGTAACACTCATGACACTTCATAGTGCAAAAGGATTAGAGTTCCCAGTTGTATTTTTAGTAGGAATGGAAGAAGGAATATTCCCTGGATATAAATCAATAGGAGAAGAAAAAGAACTTGAGGAAGAGCGTAGATTATTTTACGTTGGAATAACAAGAGCAAAGGAATATTTACATTTAACTTGTGCAAAAAGAAGAACAATATTTGGTTCAACAAGTTATAATCAAGTTTCAAGATTTGTAAAAGAAATACCAAAAGAGATATTGGATGGATATGACGAAGTATTAGGTGAAAGAACTAGGGATGATAGCTTTAGAGACAGTGGATACAAATGGGAATATGGAAATTCATCATTTAATAATAGTAGAGTTAAAACATATAATATTGATACATATAAAGTTCCAACAAAAGCAACTGCAACATCAGAAAAAACGACAGGGTTTGCATTTAAAACAGCAGAAAGCTTTTTAAATTCTTTAAATAAAAAACAAAATACTGTAGATATTTCACAATATAAAGAAGGACAAAGAGTATATCATAAAAAATTCGGAGAAGGAACAATTAATAAGTTAGAATCTGAAGGTGATGATTATAAAGTTGATATTAGTTTTGATAAATCTGGAAATAAGAGATTAATGGCTAAGTTTGCAGGATTGCAAATAATAGATTAAGAACAAATACAAAAGTAAAGTTTGCGTAAGCAAAAAAGAGTAAAAAACATTATGAAATAAAAAAGTAATAATAATGTAATAAAAATTTAATATAACACACCAAATGTAAATCCGTAACTATGAAGTAAAGATGGTATAAAAGACCATCTTTATTTTTTTTTTCAAAGATGATAAGTTAATTAAGAATAAATTAGTTAAAGGTCGAAAAATGTCTAAAATATTAAGGAGTGCGAACAATGTTAAAACTAATAAAAAAAATTATAAATATAGCACAATACATATTAATTATTACTGGATTGACAATAATTATAATGTTTTTTATGCCCAATTTAATAGGAATAACGCCATTTATAGTTTTATCAGGATCAATGGAACCAACAATAAAAACTGGATCAATAGCATATGGAAACACACATATAAAAGTAGAAGATGTAAAAGTTGGTGACATTATAATATTCAAGTTAGATAAAGCATATGTAACACATAGGGTTGTAAGCATAAATAAAGATAAAACTTTTACAACAAAAGGAGACGCAAATGCTACCGAAGATTTAGCACCAGTAGAATTTGAAAATTTCAGAGGAGAAACAATATTTTCAATTCCATATTTAGGATATTTAATAAGGGCAATACAAACACCTAAAGGCGTATTTATATTATCACTAATAGTAGGATTAAATATAATATACTTTATTTTTTCAAAAGAAGAAACTGATAATGAGGAAGAAAAAAATACAGTAGAAAAAATAAGCAATAAATAATAAAAATAAAAAGGGGGAGTAAAAGTGCATAAAAAAAGATCAATAATAATTACAATAATAGCAATGATTATGGCGATAATAACAATAATTGTTGTAAGCCAATATAAATCTATACAAGCCTTTTTTACAGATAAAGCAAAAATAACAAATAAATTTAAAATTGGGCAAATAGAAGCAACTGTAACAGAGCCTAATTATAAAGATAATCAAACACTAAAACCAAATGAAGAAATAATAAAAGATCCAACAATAAGCAATACAGGAAAAATACCAGCATATATAAGAGCACAAATATATGTGCCAATATCTAAAGAAATAAAATACGTAGACGAAAATGAAAATGTAATAACACCAGAGCAAGAGATAGAAATACTAAAATATACAGTAAATGAAGGATGGCAACTAGTAACAGAAGATGGATTTTACGGAACATATACAGATAAAGATGGAAATGTATACAAAGTATATACATATAAATATATGCAAAATGGACAAGAAAAAATAATTAATCCAAATGAAGAAATATCAACACCAGTATTTAGCAAAGTAAAAGCAATAAATTATTTAGATACAGATACAACAATAAATTTAAAATTACAAGTATCAGCAATTGCAGTACAACCAGAAGAAGGAAAAACAGCAGAAGAAATGTGGGCAAACTATAAAAATCAAAATGAAACAGCAATAATAGGAATTGAATAAAACTTGCAAAAAATAAAATGCAAGGGGGTAAATAACAATATGAAAATAAATAAAAAGCATTTAAAGAAAAATAGAATAAAAACTAAAAAAATAACAAAAAAAATGCTAATAATATTAATAATAACTATAACACTAGTAATAACAGCAACAACAGGGGTTTACGCATATTTTACACATAAAAAATCAACAATGAATCAAATAAATTTAGCATATAACAAAATAACAGTAAACGAAAATTACATACCACCATTAAATATACAAAAAGGAACATCATTTATAAAAGAGCCTTACATAACTAATGTTGGAACAGTAGATTGTTATGTAAGAATTAAATCTGTGGTATCAGATAGCAGAGTAGAAAAATATTTAACAATAGATTACAACAACACCGATTATACATACAATGCAGAAGATGGCTATTGGTATTATAAAACAGCACTAAAACCAGGAGAAAAAAGTAAATCATTATTTACAACAGTAAAAATAGCAGAAGATGCAGACGACATAGTATTAGATGGATTTGATATATACGTATATGCCGAAAGCATACAAACAGTAGAAGGAAAAACAATGGAAGAAATGTGGTAATACAAAATTAAGAAATGGAGGAGAAAAAATGAAAAAAATAAAAGAAAATATTAAAAAAATAATTTCATTAATATTAATAACCGTAATACTGAGTTCAGCGACTCCATTATACGTATTGGCACAAGAAATAAATGAAAACAATACAACAAAAACTACAAATACAACTCAAACAAATGAAAAAAATAAAACAGAAACTGAAATAACCACAAAAGAAAATAATTCAAATGAAAGTGAAAATATTGAAGAATACTCAACAACAGAAATGCCTACAAATGAAAGTGATAGTAAAAGTGGATTTAAGCTAGCTATGCGATGGGGAGGAACAACAAATAAAGAATATAACTGGAATGCAACAAAAAATGAAAAAAGAGTAATAAAATTAACAGTATATTATCAAAATGAAGTATGTGAAAAAGCGTATTCGGCAAACGATATAACAATAACAGTACCAGGAATAGGAGCTTTAAATAGATTAGGAACAATAAAAGCAACAGATATTGCAGCAGACGAATATGGAACAACACAACATAAAAGAGATTGGACATATAAATATAACCAGTCAACAGATACATACACATTTTACAATAACAACGAAATAGAGCAAGGCTCAACTTTTAATGGTTCATTTGAGCTATTATGGGAATTTAATTCAAGATCAAGCATAAATGACTATACTAAAACAATACAAGCAACATTAAATGACGGAACCAAAACAATACAAAGCCAAGAGCTAACATTAAATTATACATCAAAAAGAGATACATATTATGTAACAAAAACAGCAAAAGCAATAACAAGTGCAGATGGATTAAGCAAATATATAGCACCAGAAAAAAGCATACAAGATTATGCCTGGGTGCAGTATACATTTAGATATAATGTACAAGAGCTAAATGCAAGAGGTTTAAAAAATCGCTATTTAACAGATACATTGCCAAAAGGGGCAATAATAGCAAAAGATACAAATGTAATAAACAATGAAGATGGAACAGTAACATACAAAATAGATGAAACAAATGTACCAGAAAATAGTGTACAAGAATATTCAATAATTGTTGGATATCCAGGAGAGCAATATGCAGGACAAACAATACAAAACACTGCATATTTAAATGGAACATATTATGACGAAACTGAAGAAACAAACTTGGCCCAAAGCACAATAGAAGTAACACTACAACAAATACAAAACCAAACAGTAGGTATAATACCAAGAAAATATATGAGTCCAGATTATATATACACACCAGTATTAAAAAATGATATAAACTTTTCTGCAACACTATATGCAACAGCAACAACAAATGCCGAAAATTCAGGATACGAAGTAGCAATAACAGATGATTTATTAGAAATATACACAACAACATATAACACTTTAACAGATGATGAATATACATTTACAAGCATAAAAGTACCAGGATATAAACAATTTACAAATGCTAATGGATATGCTCTATCAGATGGAAATTATACATTAAAATTATATGCATTATACAAAAAAGATGTAAATACAAGAGCATTAACAGAATATACAAAAATATATGAAGGAAAATGGGATGAAGAAACAATAACCCAGCAAATAACCGAAAAAGCAGTAGCAATAAGAGCCGAAGTAATAGGCTTAAATGAAAGCATACAATCATTTTATGTACAAGCAAACGGAACAATAAACATAGCAGAAAAAGTGGAAAATGGAACATACGAAAATCCAAAATACATAATGAACTATGATTTTACAGAGCTAAAAGATAAAAACGGAAATTCATTAATTTCAGAAATAAAACAAGAAAATTACACACAACAACGCCTATACGAAAGAGATAGCACAATATATGGAACAGGAAAATTACGTTCACAAGATACAATAATAATAAAAGAAGAAGAAAAATTAGGTTATTACCGTGCAACAACAGATATGCAACAATTTACAATAGACAAAAATATAGAAAATTTTGAAACAAAATTAATTCACGGAATAAGCGTAAATAACCAATATGAAGAAGAAATAACAAGTATAGAGCTACACGGAATAACAGAAAGAGAAGAGCTACAAACACTAATAAATACACTAACACTAGATCAAACAAATTTATCATTTAAAAATTCATTACCACAAGAAACAGACCTAAGTGAATACTTAAAAGAAAGAGCAACAATAACAAAACAAAATAACGAAATAGCAATAAGCTTTGATTTTTCTGATAATCCAATAACATCAAAAAACTTTACCATAAAATACACAGTAGATGCAGAGCTAAACTACGAACAATACAGTAACACAAGTAACCCAAGCTATACAGCAATAACATATGCATATATAAACAGTAATACATTAGTGCCACAATCAACTTCAACATACAATGGCAAAACAATGGCAGTAGAAAGACATACAGAAAGTATATTATTAGCTTTAGCATCACACCAACAGCTAATAAAAATGGTAAAAACACAATACACAGAAGATTATGTACAAGAAAATGCCGTAGCACCAATAAACACACAATACACATATAGATTAAAACTACGTAATGGCTATAACACGCTAGTAAACACTGAGTTTATAGATATATTAGAGCACGCAGAGCAAACAACAGTAGATGGAACAAATCCATATGCAACATCAGAATGGTATGGAACATTTAAAAATATAGACACAACATATTTACAAAGCAAAGGAATAACAGCAAAAGTATATTACGCAAAAACAACAACACCAGATGACGCATCGTGGACATTAATGGAAACAAACGAAAACGGAATATGGACAACAACAAATGAAGTAAAAGCAATAAAAATAAAAATAGAAAGCGAAATAGAAGAAAACACAATAATATATGCAGATATAAATATGACAGCACCAAATGATACAAACCTAGTAGACAAAAAAGCCTACAACACATACACAGTAAATAGTGATGCGATAGACATATACACAGGAGTACAATCAACATATATGCAAAATATGCCAAGTAATGCAACAGATGTACGTTTAACTGAAAAAGAATACGACATAGAAATAACAAAAACAGACGCAAAAAATGGAGCAAAATTATCAGGAGTACAGTTTGGAATATATAATGAACAAGGTGAAAAAGTAAGAAGCAATTACACAAATATATTAGGAAAAACAATAATAAGAAACTTAAAAGAAGGAACATATACAATAAAAGAAGAAGTAGTACCACAAGGCTACGAAAAAAGCCAAGATCATATTTTAGTAATAAAAGATGGAAATTATACAGTAACAAGACAAGGAAAAAATGAAACAAATATAACCGAAAAAACACCACAATTTACATCAACAGGAACATATGCGTGGACACAAAATGCAGATGGAGTATGGCAAAGTAATAATTATAATGTAAATAGTAGTACAACAACAATGACATCAAACGAATTTACGTTAAAAAAATCTGGAGTATTAACATTTGATTGGACAGTATCATCAGAATCATCAAGTTATGATTATGTATATTACACAATAAAAAATGTAAATACACAAGCAACAATAGGAGGAACAAGTACAAAAATAGGTGGAACAACATATGGTACTGTATATGATACACTAAAATATAATTCAGTAGAGCAAACCTTAGATGAAGGAACATATACAATAGAATTTACATACAGAAAAGACGGATCTTCACATTCAGGGTTAGATAGAGCCTTTGTAAAAAATATAAAATATAAAACAGAAGAAACAATAATAATACCAGAAGAAGTAATTGCACAAGGAACTGAAACAATAAAAAATGGAATACCAACAATAAACTTTAACATAAAAAATGACAGAGCAAAGGGAAGCATAACAATAAATAAAATAGACGAATATTTAGATAGTAATAAACAAAAAATACCACTACAAGGAGCAACATTTAACATAGTAGATACAGAGCAAAATATATTAGCAACTGGAACAACAGATAAAAATGGATCATTATTAATAAGTGACTTGGAATGGGGAAAAATATACACATTGCAAGAAACAAAAGCTCCATCAGGATATGAAAAAGCAGTACAAACAATATACCTAAGCAAAAACGAAAAAGACAAAGTAATAGAAATACAAGACAAAAGAAAAACAGGAACAGTTACACTAACAAAACAAGATGAAAAAGATGGAACAAAACTAGAAGGAGCTGTATATGGACTATATGCACAAAATGCAATTTACAATAAAGAAGGAAATATACAATACGAACCAGATACAAAAATATCAGAAGCAACAACAAATTCTGAAGGAAAAATAACATTTGAAAATATTCAATGGGGCGATTATTACATAAAAGAAATAAGTACAATATATGGTTATGAATTATCAAATGAAAAACACTTATTCACAATAAATGAACAAACTGTGGAAAACATAGTGGAAAAAACAGAAAATGAAACACGAAGCAAAGCACATTTACAAATAATAAAAATAGATGAAAAAGGAAGCTTTTTACAAGGAGTTCGATTTGCATTATACAAAGAAAACGGTGTACAGGTAATAAAAAATGACGATAATGGTGAAGAAATAAAATATATAACAGATGAAAATGGTCAGCTAAACATAAACGACATAGAATGGGGCAACTATTATATACAAGAAATAGAAGTACCAGAAGGTTACCAACGATTAACAGCAAAATTTACATTTACAGTAAACAGGCAAACTTTTGAAAATAATAACATAGCAATAACAACAGTAACAAACAGCGAAACAAACGAACAAGTATCAATAATAAAAAATGGTAGATTAAAGGGAAGTGTAAAATTAACAAAATATGCCTGTGATGCAAGTGGAAATAAAACAGAAACAGTATTACCACAAGCAGTATATGAATTATACCTAGCAAATGGACAACTTTTAGGAGAATATACAACAGACGAAAATGGTCAAATAGTAGTACAAAACTTAGAATGGGACAGCTACTATTTTATAGAAAAACAAGCACCACAAGGATACAGTATATCAGATAAAAAAATAGCATTTGTAGTAAATAGCAAAAACGCAGGTTTTGAACAACCACTTTCAGCATATGACACACAAGAAAGTGGTGAAATAAAAATAAACAAAATAATACCAGCACAAAGTATATATAAAGCACACGGAAATAGTACATTTATATTTAAAATAGTAGGAAAAGATGAAAATGAAGAAGAAAAAGTAACACTATACAAAGCAATAACATTTACACAAAAAGATGAAAAAAATACAGATGAAAATGGAAATATACAAAAAAGCATAGTAATAACGAACATACAACCATATAAATACGAAATAACAGAAGAGCAAAACTACAGATACGAATTAAACACAATAACACCAATAACAAATGCACAAGTAGAAAACAAAACAGGAATAATAAACCTAACAGGCTCTGAAAATAATGGTGAAATAACATTTTCAAACATAAAACAAAATAACAGTTTATTAACTGACACAGGTTTAATAACAAACACAACACAAGCTGAATATTACTTAATAGGAATAGAAGTAGCACCAAAACAACAAACATATGAAATAGGAAAAGATGCAACAGCATCAGACTTTACATACAAATTATTATACTCAGGAGGACAAGAACAAACAGCAGTGTTAACTGATGGTATAACAATAAATGGAGGAACAACATACCAAGAAACAAAACCAGGAAGTCACATAGCAAAAGTACAATACACAGCAAATGGTAAAACATTTGAAGCAGAAGTAATAACAAAATGGGTAATGCCAAGTGATTATTTTACTTATGGGGTATTGGATAGTAATGCTAAAACTATTTATATAACTGGTGTAAACACAAAGTATACATCACCAGAGGTGTTGTATATACCTAGTGAGTATAATGGGTATAAAGTAGAACAGATTGCTGGGAATGAAATTTCTTCTAACAATAGGCTACAAAATATAAACAGTATAAAAAGTGTAGAGATTGAAAACGGAATAACGAGTGTAGGAAGTTATGCATTTTATAATTGTAGTAAATTAACCAATATAACAATGCCGGAAGGAGTAACGAGTATAGGAAAATCTGCATTTAATGGATGTAGTAGTTTAACAAATATAACGATACCAGAGGGAGTAACGAGTATAGGAGAATATGCATTTTATAATTGTACGGAATTAACCAATATAATAATACCAGAAGGAGTAACGAGTATAGGAAATTTTGCATTTAGTTATTGTAGAAGTCTAACAAGTATAACAATACCGGAGGGAGTAACGAGTATAGGAAATTCTGCATTTAGTTATTGTAGAAGTCTAACAAGTATAACAATACCGGAAGGAGTAACGAGTATAGGAAATTCTGCATTTGATAGTTGCAGTAGATTAACAAGTATTGAAGTTGCAAAAGAAAATGTTAATTATGTTTCAATGGATGGTGTATTATATAAAAAGGACAAAACTAGTATAATAAAGTATCCTGAAGGGAAAGATGATTTAACAGAATACTTAATAGAAGAAGGAGTAACAAGTATAGGAGATTCTGCATTTAGTGGATGTAAAAGTCTAACAAGTATAACAATACCAGAAGGAGTAACGAGTATAGGAAAATCTGCATTTAGGTACTGTAGTAGTCTAACAAGTATAACAATACCAGAAGGGGTAACGAGTATAGAAAATTATACATTTCAGTATTGTAGTAAATTAACTAATATAACAATACCGGAAGGGGTAACGAGTATAGGAAATGCTGCATTTAGTGGATGTAATAGTCTAACAAGTATAACAATACCGGAAGGGGTAACGAGTATAGAAAATTCTGCATTTGATGGATGTAGTAGTTTAACAAGTATAACGATACCAGAAGGGGTAACGAGTATAGAAAATTTTGCATTTAGGTACTGTAGTAGTCTAACAAGTATAATAATACCAGAAGGAGTAACGAGTATAGGAAATTATGCATTTGGGAATTGTAGTAAATTAACTAATATAACAATACCAAAAAGCGTAACGAGTATAGGAAATTCTGCATTTTATGGATGTACCAACTTAGCAAACATAATCTACAACGGCACAGAAGAGCAATTTAATGCAATAAAAGTAGGCTCAAATAACACTCCATTCAAAAATGCAACCGTAACATATTCCCAATAATTAATAAACTATAACCACATTACCGAATCTATCATACAAAATACTAAAAATAAAAAAATTATATATCAAGGTGACTCAAAAATTCCCAAGAGCATCTTAAAAAGTATTTTTTCAAAAAATTATTTAAATTCTTTACTATAAAAGAGTTTTTAGATATCTCTACAAAAAATCTAAAGAATACCTTCAAGGAGGTGAATTAATGAAGAAATTCACAAATAAAACCAAAATAATACTTGCAATTATAAGTGTATTAGCAGTAATTGGAGTGGCTGGCGTTATTGCATATTTTACAGACACAGCAACAGTTACAAACCACGCAAAAATGGGAATTGTTGATATTGATTTAAAAGAGTACACAATAAACGAAAATGGAGATAAAGTTGAGTGGCAAGATAAACAAAATATTATGCCAGGTGAAGTAATAAGTAAAATTCCAGAAATAAGCTGTGTACAAGGCTCTGCAGATTGTTATGTAAGGGCAAAAGTTGAGTTAAGTTGTGCAGATAAAAATTTGCAAAATAGCTCTCAAATGCTTACTTTAAATAATATTAACATTGATCAAAATAATTGGTTTTATTGCCAAAGTGATGGATATTTTTATTATAAAAATATATTAACAGATAGTACAAATCCAATAACATTATTTACGGAAGTTTCAATTCCAACAACATTAAATAATGATTGGTCACTTGAAAATATAAAAATTGATGTAACAGTAGAAGCAATACAAAGCAAAAATTTTACACCAAATTTTGACCAAGGTACAACAGAACCGTGGCCAGGAATTACAAAAGCTGATATACAAGAATGTATTTACCCAGATCATATAAAATATAATTCATAAAAATATTATAAAATGGCATAAAAAGGAGGAATTAGGATGCTAAAAAAAGTACAAATAATATGTATTACAATAATTGCACTAATATTGTTAACACAAGCAAATAATAAAACACAAGCGAATATAGTAGAGTACAGAGGAAATACAGGACTGATAACAACACCTAATGACTTCTTTTTAAATTTGGGTGAGCTATTACCAGGCGATACAAAAGAAGATGTTGCGTACATACGAAATACTACAAATGAAAGTGTAGAGGTGTTTTTTAAAACAGAGCCTATAAATAGGCAAGAGTATTATGATGATATTGATTATTCGTTATTAGAAAAATTACAACTTACAATAACCTTAAAAAAGGCAAATAGCATACAAGAGCAACAAATTTACAAAGGTAATTTAGGGGCTAATTTGATGCAAAATTATATTTCTTTAGGTACATATAATAACGGTTATGATGGTGAGTTTAAATTTAAAATAGAAGTACCTACTGAACTTAAAAACGATTATTCATTATCTACAACAAAAGTTAAATGGGTATTTTCGGTACAAAAAAAATCTGATGAAAAGATGCCAAATGAGGAAATACCAAATGAAAACACAAACGAAAATAATGAAGATACAAATGAAAAAAATCCAATAAAAAATATAATAAATATAGTAAAAACAGGCGATAAGTTTTACTATTTAATAGCACTTTTTGTAGGTTTAATAGTAATACTAGTAATTTTACTAATAAAAAAATTTAAAAATATGAAAAGACAGGATGATAACGACAAGAACATAAAAAATTGATATTATGTGATTGAAAAATTAATAAAATACCAAAGAAAGGAATGAAGTTTTTGTGAAAAAGAAAACTAAAATTATTTTATGTACAGCATCAATAATAGGTGTAATAGGAGTAAGTGGAATATTTGCTTACTTGACAGATACAAAAACAAAATCTAACAAATTTACAGTAGGAAAAGTTGAAATAGAGCTTAAAGAGCCTAACTGGGAATCTGCAACAGATTCTGATGATGACGGAGTTCCAGATTATGCCGAAAATGTAACACCAAATGCAATAATTTCTAAAGATCCTCAAGTAAAAAATGTTGGAAAAAGTGATGCATATGTGTATTTAAAGGTAACAGTGCCAGCAAAAAAAGTAATAACAGCACAATCAGATGGAAATCTTGCAAATGAAGGACAAGCAACAGATACACAATTATTTACATATACACCAAATGAAAAATGGAAGGAGATAACAACAGAAAGAAAGTCAAATGTTAATTCTGAAACATCTGAAATTGAATCATATACATATGTATATTATTATAACGAAAAGTTAACTCCAAATTCAACAACAGATACATTGTTTGATACTGTAAAATTTGCTAATGTTATAGAGGGTCAAGTTGATTCAACAACAGAGCAACAATTAAATATAGATGCATATGCAATTCAGTCAGATAATTTACCAGATGGAACAACAGTTGAAAAAGCATATACAATATATGTAAATCAAAATAAATAAAATAAAGTAAAAGTCCAGCCATATAACTTAAGGCTGGACTTTTATTTTATTTATTTTGGTTAGTATAAATAGTATAGGCGTCTTCTATATTTGTATCTGCTGGCAAATTGTCTGATTGAATTGCATATGCTGTTATATCTATTTGTTGCTTAGCAGATGAATCAACTTGGCCATCTATAATATTAGCAAATTTTACTGAATTAAATAGTGCTGATGTTGTGGCAGTTGGCTCAAGTTCTTGTTTGTAATAATATACATATGTATAAGATTCTACTTCATTAGCAGAGTTAGTATTTGTTGTTCTTTTTGATATAATTTCTGCCCAGTCTGTAGTATTTGGTGTATATGTATATAATGGCGTAGCTTGTGGCTGACCATCATTTACCAAAGTACCATCATCGTTTGCAGTTACAATATTTTTTGCAGGTATGGTTACTTTTAAATAAACATATGAATTATTTTTTCCTACATTTTTTACCTGAGGATCTTTAGGGATTGTTGCATTTGGTGTTATGTTATCGGCATAATCTGGAATTCCGTCATTATCTGAATCTGTTGCAGATTCCCAATTAGGCTCTTTAAGCTCTATTTTTACGTGGCCAACTGTAAATATGTTAGATGTTGTTTTTGTATCTGTTAAGTAAGCCAATATTCCGCTTATTCCTACTACTCCTATTATTGATGCTGTGCATAAAATAATTTTAGTTTTCTTTTTCATAAAAAACCATCCCCTTCTTTGGTAGTTTTTGTAATATTAACTTGTGTATTATATTAATTAATGTACTGTTATTATTTACATTTTTAATATTCATCTTTTGTAGATAGTTATATTTTACCATTTATGTTCTATATTTTTCAATAGAAATATTAATTTTTTTTCCAACCTTTTATATTTCCTCTTTTTATTGCTCCATATATGTTGGCTCTTACTGTTGGAATATCCTTTTGAAAGCTTTGAATTAGGTTTTTCATATCTTCACGTTTAGATGTTCCATCCATTGGGCAACATTTTGGCATTATTTTTATATTATTTTTTTTAACAAAACTGCGAATATATTTTTCTGGAGCATATATTAGTGGTCGTATTAGTGTTATTTTTGATCTATCCATATAGCTTACAGGTGCAAATGTATTTATGCTTCCTGCATATAATAAGTTCAAAAAAAATGTTTCTAATACATCATCTTCATTATGACCTAATGCAATTTTGTTGCATCCTTCACGTTTGGCTACACTATTTAAAATTCCTCTTCGTAAATTTGCACATAATGAGCAGGGATTTTTTTCTTTTCTTATGTCAAAAACAATTTCTTTTGTGTGTGAGTATTCTTCAAAAAATGGTACGTCTAATTTTTGACATATTTCTTTTAAATCAGATGAGTCGAAAAAATCAAAACCTGGGTTTATTGTAATTCCAATTATTTCAAATTTTTTTGGATAAAATCTTTGTAAATTTTTTAACCCCATAAGCATTGTTGTAGAGTCTTTTCCTCCTGATAATGCAACTGCAATTTTATCGCCATCTTCTATCATATTATATTCATCAATTGCTTTTCGCATATAACCTAATATTTTTTGCATAATTTTTGTAATTATTACGGTAGATAACTACGTACTCCTTCCTATATTGTATTTAATACAAGCAGTATAACATAGTTACATAATGTAGTCAATTTATTTAAAAATTGTATTGCAAAAAAAGGCAAAAACTGATATAAATATTATAATAAATTATCTAAAGAGGAAAAATATGAAGTTAATTGAATTTAAAGAATATAATAATTTGAATTATGAAAAAAGTTTAAATAAAAAAAAAATAATGGTACTTTTAATAATAACAATTTTAATAATTGTATCTATAATTTTTTCAATTGTATATATGTGTAATTCTGCATTCAGGAAATGGGCAGATTCATATATTTTAATGAAAAATATTTCGCAAGGAAGTTTAGCAAGTATTGATATTGATGCAGATGAAGATGTTTCAATTTTTGCTTATGATAGATATATTGCTGTACTAAATGATAATAAATTAAATATATATAATTCATCAGGTAAAAAAACAGATGGGGTAGATGTAACAATAAGTAATCCACTTTTTACCTCAAATGGTAAATACTTGGCAATTGCAGAAAAAGAAAAACAAAAAATTTACTTAATTGCAGGTACAAAAAAGTTGTGGTCTACAGATGTAGATGGTGTTATTTCTAGGGTGTCTGTAAATGAAAATGGTTATGTATCAATTGTATGCTCTGGAACAACGTATAAATCTGTAATAATTGTATTTGATCAAAATGGTAAACAATTGTTAAAATCGTTTATTCCAAATAATTCGGTAATTGATACTGCGGTATCAAGTGATAATAAATATTTAAGTTTTGCCGAAGTTAACACAGCAGGTACTTTAATTGAATCTACTGTTAAAACAATTACTATAAATGAAAATAATAGTTCAACAGAAATTACACCTACAAATACCTACCAAATGGAAACAAATTCATTAATTGTTAATTTAAAATATCAGGGAAGTAAAAATTTAATTTGTATGTGTAATAATGGAATTTATCTATTAACTGATGGAAATTCACAATTATTAATGAATTTTGAAGAAGAAAATAAAAATTATACTTTTGCTGGAATTGATTTAATCAATAATATTTATGATATAGAAGAAACATCAGATGGTATTTTTAACCAAACTTCTAAAATAAAATTAATAAATACTGGAACTAAAAAAGTTAATAATTATTCTATTAATAGTATTGCAAAAAGTACATCATCATCAGGTGATAATATTGCTATAAATTTAGGAACAGAAATTTATTTTATCAATACAAAAGGCTGGCTAAAAAAACATTATATTGCTAATGATGAAATTAGAAATATAATTGTTTCTGATAGAATTGCTGCAATTGTTTTTAGAGATAAAATTGAAATTCTTGTTTTATAAGGGGGATTTTAAATGGGGATAATAGTTGATTTAATTATAATACTTATATTTTTTGCTTGTATATATGGAGGATATAAAAGAGGTTTAGCGAATTGTTTATTAAAAGTGTTAACATCAGTTCTTGCAATTATAATTGCATTAGTTTTATATAAACCTTTTGTTAATTTTATTATTCAAAGTACTACAATTGATGATAATATTGCATTATCATTAGAAAAAATAATTTATCAGAATTCAAATAATAATAGTGAAAATAATAACGAAAAAGTTATTGATGATAATAGTGAAATACCTAAACCAATTGCTAAATATATTAATAGTAATGTTAAAAATTCTATTGATGAAAAAAAGGCTGAGGCCATTTCAGAGGCTTCAAAAAATGCAGCTGTTTTAATTGTAAATATTGTAGGGGTTATAATTATTTATATAATTGCTAAAATACTTTTAAAAATATTAACTGTATTTACAGATATTGTTTCAAAATTGCCTATTATTAAGCAATGTAACGAATTAGGTGGAATTATTTATGGTATATTAGAGGCATTTGTTATATTGCTTATAGTATTTACAATTATTTCGTTTGTAACACCATTGATTGGTGATTATACAATTTGCGATATAATTTTACAGTCAAACATAGGAAAATTATTATATAATAATAATATATTTTTAAATTTAATATTTTAAAATGTTGAAACTAAGCTGAATATTTGATATAATTCAGCTTAGTTTTAATTATAGAGGTGAGTTTATTTGAAAAATACTAAAGAAAAGTATAATACTCATAGTAATCCAAAATGCGAAAAAAATATTAATAATAAAACAAATTATAAAAGAAAACGAAAACATAAAACAGCAAAAAAAGTTTTACTAATAATTGCTTTCATTTTTGTTATTTTGTCAACATTTTTTATTATAAAAATGAATGAAAATGGCTGGACATATGGAGGTTTATTAGCAACAATATTAGGTCATAACTCGAAAACAGCAGAAGATTTGGGTACAGTTTATATTTTAGTAACTGGTGAAAGTCAAAATTTAACAGATTCTATAATGCTTTGTGCATATAATCCAAAAACACAACAAGCTTCGATGATGTCTATTCCGCGTGATACATACACAGGGTCTAATCAAAAAAAGGCAACTGCTTCAGATAAAATAAATACACTTTATCAAAAAGGTCCAGATAAGTTATTAAAAGAAGTAAATGATCTTACAGGATTAAACATAAAATATTATATGAATATTGATACAAAAGGTTTGCGAGAGCTTATTGATGCAATTGGTGGAGTGTATTTTGATGTACCTATTAATATGGATTATGATGATCCAACTCAAGATTTACATATTCATTTAAAAGCAGGATACCAATTATTAGATGGTAATAAAGCAGAGCAAGTTGTAAGGTTTAGGCATAATAATGATGGATCTTCATACCCAAGTAGCTACGGAGATAATGACATAGGAAGAATGAGAACACAAAGGGATTTTATAAAAGTTTTAATTAAACAAGTTACAAATAAAAACTTAGTAAAAAATTCTAAGGAATATATAAAAATAGCAAAAGATAATATAACAACAAATTTTAATTTAGATACAGCTGTAGATTATTTGCCATATATTATCGATTTTAATACTGATAATTTAAAAACAACAACATTACCAGGAGAGCCAGAAAAATGCAATGGAGTTTGGCTATATATTGCAGATGATAAACAAACTGATGAAACTATTAAAAATATGTTTGAATCTTTAGGGTCTAATATTGTTGTAAACGAAACTCAAAATAATGATCAACAAATAACAAATGAAGAAATTAATATAGAGCTATTAAACGGAACATCAGATTCATCAAAATTAAAAAAGGTAAAACAATTATTAGAAAAAGAAGGATATAATGTAACTAAAACTGGTGTTACAAATATAGTTTCAAAAACTAGTATAATTAATAGATCAGATAGTGCTACGGGGGCAGCAAATGAAATAAAAAAATTACTTAATGTTGGTGTAATAAGCACAGGAAAAGAGTCTAATGATATTGATTTTACAATAATAATTGGAACAGATTACTAATAAAAAGGGGGAATATACAAATATTATGCATATTCTCCCTTTTTATTGCAATATAACTCGAAAAAGTAAGTTGATTATTTATTAATAAAATGAGTGTCTAAAATATTTTTCTTCTCTTTTATGTTTTTTTCGTTTTTTTTTCGTAAAAATTGTTAATAGTAAAATTATAATTAAAACTGCTACTAATATGTAAAATGTATTTGAAATTGAGTCTGAATTTGTTGGTAAAATATCATTTCCGGCTAATAAATTTACTGAATAATTAGAACCATCAACTGTATATGTTATTGTTCCAATAACAGAATCTTTTGATATTGGATAATTTAAATCTGTTTTCCACGATACGTTATTTGTTATATTTGAAGTTTCTTCTTTATTTACAAGTAAGTTTAAATCTTCACCGTAAACTATATCTGTACTTTGGTATGTTGTGGGTATATCATTTAAATTAGATTTATCTAATGTTTGTTCTTTTTCACATATTGTTGTTTCTGTGTAATTGTTAAATCCGTAATCAAATAATGTATGGCAATCTAGCTCTCTTTCATTTTTTTTATCTTCAGTTTTATCTCCATATAATACAGCACATATTAATTCTGTATCACCTTTTTTTGCCTTTGCTACTATACAAGATTTAGCTTTTTCGGTGTAACCTGTTTTTAATCCTGTGGCATATTCGTAATAATATTTATTGTTTGGTGTAATTAATGTATTTGTTGTTTTAAATTTTCGCTCTTTTCCATCTGGTAAATTTGGAAGTGAATATTGAGTTTGTGTTGCAATATCTTTTACAGTGTCAAATGTGTTTGCATATTTTCCAATTAGTGCCATATCATATGCTGTTGAATAGTGATTGTCATTATGTATTCCGCTTGGATTCATAAAGTTGGTATTTTGACAACCAATTTCTTTTGCTTTTGCATTCATCATTATAGCGAAATTATCAATTGAACCTGCTATGTGATATGCTAAAACATTTGCTGCATCATTAGCAGATGGAATTAAAAGAACGTGTAAAAGCTGGTCAACACTAAGTTGCTCTCCTGGTTGAAGGGCAGCTGTTGTGTATGTAGCTGGAATTCCTTTTAAAGCGTCTTTATCAACAGTTACAATATCTGTTAATTGGCAGTTTTCTAATGTTAAAATTGCAGTCATTAATTTTGTTGTACTTGCTGGATATAATTTTTCATATGCATTATGCTCATAAAGAATTTGACCAGTAGTAGAATCTATTAATATTGAAGATTTAGAATATAGGTTTAATTCATTAGAGTCTGTTGGCGAAGTATCGCTTTGAGTATTTGATTGAATTTGTGAACTGTTCTTTTGCTCAGATTGGTCAGTTGCCGATTGGACATTAATATTACCTGTGCTGTTAGCAGTTTCGCCTCCTGCCGAAGATGAGGAGCTATTTGTATCAGAGTCTGTTTGTTGTGTAGGTTTAGTAGTAGCACTGCCATTTATTTGTGTTGCATAGGTTATATTTATAAAAAGTATAACAACTGTTAATACAGTTATTATAGACATTATTTTTTTCAAAAATTTTATTCTATTCATTTGTAAACACCTCGTAAAAAAAAATTCATTTTTTAATATATATTAAAATTACATTTATTTCAAGTACCAAATTATATTAAGTTTAAGTAATAAACTTTAATATTTGTTTTACTAATTTTTAAATAGAAAGGGTTGGTTTTATGGAAAATATTAAAAAAAATAAAATAATTTATATATTTATATGTATAATTATTGTTATTTTATGTGTAATAATATTATTTTTTTTAGATAAAAAAGATGCATCTTCAGAAGACTATAATTATTTAGAAATTTCGGAGGAATCTATAAACTCAAATACAACAGAAAATAATAATACAGAAGTTCAAAATAATATTTATATTCATATTATGGGAGAAGTAAAAAATCCAGGAGTGGTTATTGCAAAAGAAGGAGATAGAATTAAAGACATAATAGAAAAGGCTGGAGGAACAACAGAAAAAGCAGATTTAAAAAATATTAATTTAGCATACAAAGTGGAAGATGGACAAAAAATAAACATTCCAAATATAGATGAAAACAAAAATGAAAATTTTTTGCAGGAAAAAGATGACGAGAAAAACAAAAGCACAACAGATAATACAGGCAATGAAAATGAAAAAAATGTTAATTATATTACAAAATCCGGTGGAACAAATGTTATTGTTGACGGAAATAATAATGATGCTGAAAGCAAAGGTTCAAAAGTAAATATAAATACAGCTACGCAAACAGAGCTAGAAACTTTAAATGGAATAGGACCATCAACAGCATCAAAAATAATAAAATATAGAAATGAAAAAGGAAAATTTAAAAAGATTGAAGATATAAAAAATGTTTCAGGAATAGGTGAAGCTAAGTTTAAAAAGATTGAAGCTGATATTGTGGTGTAAGTTTTTTTTAGTTGGTGTTGTAATTGGTTGAGTGTGGTGTGTCAAAAAGAACCGTCCCCATTGACAACTTCTTCTAAAATAAGTTATAATAACCAGGTATTTTAAGAAGGAGGAACGGAAATGTTAAATGCTGTTGGAGTAACTGTAAGATTTGGAAAAAGAACATTATTTGAAGATGTTAATATTAAATTTAACAAAGGATGTTGCTATGGAATAATTGGTGCAAATGGAGCTGGTAAATCTACTTTTTTAAAAGTTTTATCGGGAGAATTAGAGCCTAGCAAAGGTGAAGTTACAATGGAAAAGGGCGAAAGATTATCTGTATTAAAACAAGATCACTTTGCATATGAAGAGCATACTGTAATTGATACTGTAATTATGGGAAATCAAGAGCTTTATAAAATTATGCAAGATAAAAATGAAATTTATGCTAAACCAGATTTTTCTGAGGAAGATGGAATGGTCGCAGCAAAATTAGAAGAAAGATTTGCAGAGCTAGATGGATGGAATGCTGAATCTGATGCTGAAGTTTTATTAAATGATTTAGGTATAGACGGAAGTAAGCATTATAAATTAATGAGTGAACTTGAAGCTAAAGAAAAAGTAAAAGTATTACTTGCTCAAGCTCTATTTGGAAATCCAGATATATTATTACTTGATGAGCCTACAAATGATTTGGATTTAAAAAGCATTAGCTGGTTAGAGGAATTTTTAATTAATTTTGAAAATACTGTAATAGTTGTATCTCACGATAGATACTTTTTAAATAAAGTTTGTACACATATAGCAGATGTAGACTTCGGAAAAATAAAAGTATATCCAGGAAACTATGATTTCTGGTATGAGTCAAGCCAATTAGCATTAAAGCAAATGAAAGAAGCTAACAAAAAGAAAGAAGAAAAAATAAAAGAGCTACAAGACTTTATTGCTAGATTTGCTGCAAATGCTTCAAAATCAAAACAAGCTACATCAAGAAAAAAATCTCTTGAAAAAATAGAATTAGATGAAATAAAACCATCAAACAGAAAATATCCATATGTTGATTTTAAACCAGACAGAGAGCCTGGAAAAGATATTTTACAAGTTAAAAATATAACTAAAACTGTAAATGGCGAAAAGTTATTAGATAATGTTTCATTTACTGTAAAACAAGGTGATAAAATTGCTTTATTAGCTGATAACGAAAATGCAAAAACATTATTATTCCAAATAATCGCAGGAGAGGTAGAGCCAGATGAAGGCGAAATTGTATGGGGAACAACAATAACAAGTTCATACTTCCCTAAAGACAATAACTATTTATTTGAATCAGATCTAAGTATAACAGATTGGTTAAGACAATATTCAAAAGATCCAGACGAAACATATGTAAGAAGCTTTTTAGGAAGAATGTTATTTTCAGGTGAAGAAGCATTAAAGAAAGTAAATGTTTTATCTGGAGGAGAAAAAGTAAGATGTGTACTTTCAAAAATGATGTTATCAGGAGCAAACTTTTTAATTTTTGATGAACCAACAAACCATTTAGATATGGAAAGCATTACATCATTAAATGATGGAATGATTAAATTCAAAGGTGATATGATATTCACATCACATGATCACCAATTAACTCAAACTGTTGCAAATAGAATAATTGATATTAAAGCGGATAAGGTTGTTGATAGAGAAGTAACTTATAATGAGTATTTGGGAATAGAGTAAAATGAAAATAAAATTAGAAAAAAAAATTGATTTATTTGCTTTAATAAGAGCAATAATATACGTAATTTCAATAATATTAGTTGTACTAGTACAAATAGGAATAATAAAAACTTCATGTTTTTGGTATGATAACTATGGAATTTTATGTCCTTCTTGTGGATTAACAAGAGCAACAAAAAGCATAATACAATTAAAATTTTCAGAAGCTTTTCAATATAATGCAGTATATACTTGTGCATTATTACCATTTTTAATTATATTATTGATAAATGATTTTTATATTTTATTTCAAAGGTATGTATTAAAAAAACACAATATATCATATATAGAAATAATTTTGGGGTATTTAAAAGATGAATAAGATACAAATTATTTTAAATATAATTTTGATAATAGAGATATGCATTCCGATATATGTATTAATTGATTTGCATATAAAAAAGAAATTATATAAAGAAGAAAAAATAGGAATTAGTAATAATAAATATATTGTACTAATCTCAATATTTATAGGAATATTTTTTATATATGGATTATTACGAAATTTAAAATAAAAAAATGCAATATAATAAATTGCATTTTTTTATTTTATAGGTTACTCATAATAGCAGAAACTGATGCACCAATTGCGATTAATATAATTAAGTAAATTACTAATGAAATTATACTTGTAACTAATCCTGCAATAGCCATACCTTTTCCACCTTGTTTTTTAGATAAAGATACACCACCTAAAATAACACCAATTAAACCTAGTATAAATGGGAAATAAGGAATACACCATCCTGGTACTATAGATGTTATACCAAGAACCATAGAAGCTATAGCTAATCCTTTTTTCTCTTGTTGTGGCATACCATTGTTATTTTGCATATTTTCGTCCATGAAGACACCTCCTTAAATATTTTCATGATAATTATAACAATACATTTTTTGTTATGCAACAATTTTTTTCAAAAAACGACAAAAAAGTAAAAAATCTAAAAAAGTGTCAATGGGGTTGTCAATGGGGTTGTCAATGGGGACGGTTCTTTTTGACACATTCTTTTTTAGTTTTTTGATATTAAATTTTTTGCTGTGATGTGTCAAAAAGAACCGTCCCCATTGACAACCCCATTGACAACCCCATTGACAACCATTGGCAGCCCAAAAGAACCATTCCCACTGACATTCATTTGATGCACCTTTTTCTTCGAAAAATATGAAAAAAGTGCTTAGAAATCGTTGACAAGCATTATAGAAATATATTATAATATATGGTATATATTGCGAAAAAATGCGAAAGAAAAATTTTATAAATTTAAAGGAAAAAGTACAGAAGGTAGTTGTCAAAAAAACAAAAGGGCATCATACCTTTTTCTTGCACCATTATAAACATGGTTATGTTAATTTAAAATAAGAGGAATTATTTATACGAACGGTTGATACTAATAGACTTAAGAGCAGGAAGCTTATTAGTATCAATTAACTTTGTATATAGTAAGAGGGACTTATTTTAATTTCATATATATTTTTTTATTCTGCTTAATTTTTTATAGGGGTGATTTGTTTTGTTAAAAGAAATAAAACATGAAAGAGCTACACGAAAGACATTTTCAAAAATAGGTGACTCAATTGAAATGCCAAATCTTATTCAAGTTCAAAAAGATTCGTATAATTGGTTTATTGAAGAAGGACTAGGAGAAGTTTTAAAAGATATATCTCCAATAATTGATTATACAGGAAATTTAGTTCTAGAATTTTTCGATTATTATATGGAAAAGAAAACTAAATATACTCAAGAAGAAGCAAAAGAAAGAGATGCAACATATTCTACAAGATTACACGTAAAAGTTAGATTAATAAACAGAGAAACAGGAGAAATAAAAGAGCAAGAAATTTATTTAGGTGATTTTCCATTAATGACTGAAAGTGGAACATTTATTATAAATGGAGCTGAGAGAGTTGTTGTCAGCCAGTTAGTTCGTTCTCCAGGATGTTATTATGCAACAGACTTCGATAAAACAGGAAAGAAAATATATAATGCAACTGTAATGCCAATACGTGGAGCTTGGATTGAATATGAAACAGATTCAAGTGATATTATAAATGTAAGGGTAGATAGAACAAGAAAATTACCAGTCACATCATTATTAAGAGCTATAGGAATTGAATCAGACCAAGATATAATTGAATTATTTGGTGAAGACGATAAATTAATAGCTACAATAAATAAAGATACTGTTAAAACTCAAGACGAAGCTTTAATAGAAATTTACAAAAAATTAAGACCAGGTGAACTTCCAACAGTAGAAGCTGCTAAATCATTATTTAATGGATTATTTTTTGATCATAGAAGATATGATTTATCAAAAGTTGGTAGATTTAAATTTAATCAAAAATTAAGTTTAGCAACAAGAATAACAGGAAAAATATCTTATGATGATATAATAGATCCATCAACAGGAGAATTATTAGTAGAAAAAGATACTGAAATATCTGCAGATGTTGCAGAAGCAATTCAAAATACTGGTATAAATATTGTAGATGTAAAAGTAAATGATAAAAAAGTCAGAGTTATAGGAAATGGAACTGTAAACATTCATAATTTTGTAACTGATGTTGATATAAGTGATTTACACTTTAAAGAATATGTAAATTATGAAGTATTGAAATCAATATTAGATACAACAGAACCTGAAAAATTACATAAAGTATTAGCTCAAAGAGAAGAAGAGCTTATTCCTAAACATATTACAACAGAAGATATTATTGCTTCAGTAAGTTATCTATTAAACTTAGATTTTGGTTTAGGTGAAATTGATGATATAGATCACTTAGGAAATAGACGTATTAGATGTGTTGGAGAATTATTACAAAATCAATTTAGAATTGGTTTAACAAGACTTGAAAGAGCTGTTCGTGAAAGAATGACAACTCAAGACTTAGATGTTGTAACACCACAAACTTTAATTAATACAAAACCTATAACATCTTCAATTAGAGAATTCTTTGGAAGCTCTCAATTATCACAATTCATGGATCAAACAAACCCATTATCAGAATTAACACATAAAAGAAGAATTTCAGCATTAGGACCTGGTGGTCTTACAAGAGAAAGAGCTGGTTTCGAGGTTAGGGATATTCACCATACTCACTATGGTAGATTATGTCCAGTTGAATCTCCAGAAGGACCAAACATTGGACTTATTTCAGCACTTTCATGTTTTGCTCAAATTAATGAATATGGATTTGTTGAAACACCATACAAAAAAGTTGATAAAGAAACAGGAAAAGTTACAGATATAATCGAATATATGTCTGCTGATGTTGAAGATAAATATGTAATTGCTCAAGCAACAGAACCATTAGATTCTGAAGGTAGATTTTTAAATGATAGAATTAGAGCAAGATTTAAAGAAGAAATTCTTGAAGTTGATAAATCTAGAGTTGATTATATTGATGTATCACCAAAACAATTAGTTTCCGTAGCTGCAGCTATGATTCCTTTCTTAGAGCACGATGATGTTAAGCGTTCATTAATGGGATCAAACATGCAACGTCAAGCAGTACCTTTATTAATGCCAGAAGCTCCAATAGTTGGAACAGGTATTGAATATAGAGCTGCAAAAGACTCAGGAATAACAGTTACTGCTAAAAATGATGGTATTGTTGAAAAAGTAACTGGTGATGAAGTAATAGTAAGAAATAAAAATAATGTATTAGATAAATATAAATTACGTAAATTCAAGAGAACAAATGGTGGAACATGTATAAACCAAAGACCAGTTGTTGCAAAAGGTGAAAGAGTAAAAGCTGGAGAAATTTTAGCTGATGGACCTTCAACAAAAGATGGTGAGATGGCTCTTGGTAAAAACGTAATAATAGCATTCATGACTTGGGAAGGTTACAACTACGAGGATGCTGTATTAATAAGTGAAAGATTAGTTAAAGAAGATGTTTATACATCTATACATATTGAAGAATATGATTGCGAATGTCGTGATACAAAATTAGGACCAGAAGAAATAACAAGAGATATTCCTAATGTTGGTGATGACGGATTAAAAGACTTAGACGAAGATGGTATTATAAGAATAGGTGCAGAAGTAAGACCTGGAGATATATTAGTTGGTAAAGTTACTCCAAAGGGAGAAACTGAATTAACTGCAGAAGAAAGATTACTTCGTGCTATATTTGGTGAAAAAGCTAGGGAAGTTAGAGATACATCACTTCGTGTACCACATGGAGAAGCTGGAACAATAGTAGATGTAAAAATATTTACTAGAGAAAATTCTGATGAATTAGGACCTGGTGTTAACCAAGTAATTAGATGTTATATTGCTACAAAGAGAAAAATTTCTGTTGGTGATAAAATGTCTGGACGTCATGGTAACAAAGGTGTTATTTCAAGAATATTACCAGAAGAAGATATGCCATTTATGGAAGATGGTACACCAGTTGATATAGTACTTAACCCACAAGGTATTCCTTCTCGTATGAACTTAGGTCAGGTTCTTGAAGTTCACTTAGGTATGGCTGCAAAAGCACTTGGATTTAAAGTTGAAACACCAGTATTTGATGGTGCAAAATCTGAAGAAATTGAAGATTTACTAGAAGAAGCTGGATTATCTAGAGATGGAAAGAGATGGCTTCGTGATGGTAGAACTGGAGAAATTTTTGACAACCCAATTACAGTTGGTGTTATGTACATGTTAAAACTTCACCACTTAGTTGATGATAAAATACATGCTCGTTCAACAGGACCATACTCATTAGTAACACAACAACCTTTAGGTGGTAAAGCACAATTCGGTGGACAACGTTTTGGTGAAATGGAAGTTTGGGCATTAGAGGCATATGGTGCAGCATATACACTACAAGAAATGTTAACAGTAAAATCTGATGATGTTGTAGGAAGAGTTAAAACATATGAGGCTATTGTTAAAGGCGAAAACATTCCAGAGCCAGGAGTTCCAGAAAGCTTTAAAGTACTTGTTAAAGAATTACAATCTTTAGGATTAGACATACGTTTATATACTAAAGATGATAAAGAACTTGAATTAAAAGAAAATATTGAAGACGGAATAGACTTCAATTTAGACAACAAAAAAGCATTAGAAGAAACAGTCGTTGATGAAGACGAAATGAAAGACAGCTACATAGAAGCAGACGAAGAAACAGAAGATGCATCAGACAGCGACGAACTATTTTCACCAATAGACGACGAAAATTTTGATGAAGATTTATACAATGAAAACGATATATCAGATGATTTAATGATTGATGATTCATTTGATGACGAAGAATAAAAACGTAAATGTAAAAGAATAATATTATAATTCACAACAACAGTAGAGTAGTGAAGAAGAAAGTATATTATAAAAATGCAATGACGCGCAGTTTGGAAGCATTTAGCGCACAATAAGGTTATATGTTTTTAAGCGAGGGTATACAATAATTCACACTAGTCAAGTAAGAGCGACCAGTAAGGAATGGAATTTTTATAATATACTTTCTTCGGAACGGCTTTATTAAAAGCGGAGAATTATAAAATATAATTAGGGATTAATAAAAATATTCCAAAACCATAATTGAATAATATATTTGAAGTAGTAATCTTAAATTTCTAATCGAATTGTACAGCGGTGCTCATTTAAGTTATGAAGGAATATATAATGCAAACTAATGAACTTAAAAATATTTATTATTAGAAACAAAACAGACAGACTGTTTTGAAAGGGGGCCCCTATTATAATGGAGGAATTAGAAAATTTCGATAAAATTAAAATTGGATTAGCATCTGATGAATTAATAAGAGAATGGTCAAAAGGTGAAGTTAAAAAACCTGAGACAATTAACTATAGAACATTAAAGCCAGAAAAAGATGGTTTATTTTGTGAAAGAATATTTGGACCAACAAAAGACTGGGAATGTCATTGTGGTAAATATAAAAGAGTTAGATATAAAGGAATAGTTTGTGACAGATGTGGTGTTGAAGTTACAAAGTCAAAAGTTAGAAGAGAAAGAATGGGACATATAGAGCTTGCAGCTCCAGTTGCTCATATTTGGTATTTTAAAGGTATTCCAAGTAGAATAGCTTTAATGCTTGATATCTCTCCAAGAAACCTTGAAAAAGTTGTATATTTTGCATCTTACATAGTTACAGATAAAGGAAATACAGGATTAATTAAAGCTCAAGTATTATCTGAAAAAGAATTCCATGAAGCAGAAGAAAAATATGGAAGAGGTTCTTTCAAAGCTGAAATGGGTGCAGAAGCTTTATATAAATTATTAGCTGAAATTGATCTTGATAAATTATCTGAAAAATTGAAAAAAGAGCTTGTTAAAGCTAGTGAACAAAAAAGAGCAAAATTAGTAAAAAGACTAGACACTGTAGAATCATTTAGATTATCAAATAACAGACCTGAATGGATGATTATGCACGTTGTACCAGTTATTCCACCAGAACTAAGACCAATGGTTCAATTAGATGGTGGTAGATTTGCAACATCAGATTTAAACGACTTATATAGAAGAGTTATAAACAGAAATAACAGATTAAAAAGATTATTAGAGCTTGGTGCTCCAGAAATTATAGTAAGAAATGAAAAGAGAATGTTACAAGAATCTGTAGATGCATTAATTGATAATGGAAGAAGAGGAAGACCTGTAACAGGTGCTGGAAACAGACCTTTAAAATCATTATCAGATATGCTTAAAGGAAAACAAGGTAGATTCCGTCAAAACTTACTTGGAAAACGTGTTGACTATTCAGGACGTTCAGTTATCGTTGTTGGACCAGAGCTTAAAATATATCAATGTGGTGTTCCAAAGGAAATGGCAGTTGAGCTATTTAAACCATTTGTTATGAAAGAATTAGTTGGAAGAGGAATAGCACATAATATTAAAAATGCAAAAAGAATGGTAGAAAGATTACATCCAGAAGTATGGGGAATATTAGAAGATGTTATAAAAGATCATCCAGTAATGTTAAACCGTGCTCCTACACTACACAGACTTGGTATTCAAGCATTCGAACCAGTATTAGTTGAAGGTAGAGCTATTAAACTTCATCCATTAGTTTGTACAGCATTCAATGCTGACTTCGATGGTGACCAAATGGCTATACATTTACCTTTATCACCAGAAGCACAAGCAGAAGCAAGATATTTAATGCTTTCAACAAACAACTTATTAAAACCACAAGATGGTAAACCAGTTACAGTACCTACTCAAGATATGATTCTTGGTGCGTATTACTTAACAATGGAAACAGAAGGCGAACCAGGTGAAGGAAACTATTTCTGCTCTCCAGAAGAAGCAGTTATAGCTCATGAAAACCATGACTTAGGAATGCATGCAAGTATATATGTAAAAATGAGAAAAGTAGATGAAAATGGTGTAGAAAGATTTGGAAAAGTTAAAACTACAGTTGGAAGAATTATATATAACAAAGGAATTCCACAAGATTTAGGATTTGTAGATAGAACAAATCCAGAAACAGAATTTGAACCAGAAATAAACTTTGTAGTAACAAAGAAAAATCTTGGTAAAATAATTGCAAACTCAATAAATGTTCATGGATTAAGTGAAACAGCAGAATTACTTGATTATATTAAATCAACAGGTTACAAATATTCTACTGTTGGTGCTATAACAGTTTCAGTTAGTGATGTTAAAGTACCAGAAGAAAAGAAAACAATTATTGAAGAAGCATATAAACAAGTTGATAATATAACAAAACAATATAAACGTGGTTTAATTACTAACGATGAACGTTATAATGCAGTTATTAAAATTTGGAGTAAAGCAACAGATGATGTTAAAATTGCAATGAAAAATAACTTTGAAAAATTAAACCCAGTTTACATGATGAGTGAATCTGGAGCCAGAGGTAACTTAGACCAGTTAAAACAAATTGCTGGTATGCGTGGTCTTATGGCAAGTACAACAGGTAAAACTGTTGAAATTCCAATCACATCATGCTTTAGAGAGGGATTAAGCCCAATCGAATATTTCATCGCTGCCCATGGAGCTCGTAAAGGACTTTCTGATACAGCCCTAAGAACAGCCGATTCAGGATACTTAACAAGAAGATTAGTTGATGTATCACAAAATATTATTGTTAGAGAAGAAGATTGTGGAACTCAAGATGGTCTTGAAGTATCTACAATAAAAGATGGAAATCAAGTTGTTGAAAAACTTGAGGAAAGATTAGTAGGAAGATATTCATTAAATGATATAGTAAATCCAGAAACAAACGAATTAATAGTTGATTCAAATACAATGATTAATGACAAAATAGCAGCTGAAATTGTTGCAGCTGGTATTGAAAAAGTTACAGTTCGTTCAGTTATTGGATGTAGAACAAAACACGGTGTTTGTGCTAAATGTTATGGTATGGGTCTTGCTACTCGTCAAGAAGTAAGTATTGGTGAAGCCGTAGGTATTATAGCTGCTCAATCAATTGGTGAACCTGGTACACAGCTTACAATGAGAACAATTCACTCTGGTGGTGTTGCCGGTGTTGCTGATATTACTCAAGGTCTTCCTAGAGTCGAGGAATTATTTGAAGCTAGAAAACCAAAGGGATTAGCTATAATTTCAGAAATTGATGGTACAGTAAGAATTAAAGAAGAAAAGAACAAGAAAGAAGTAGTTATAAAAGGTGAACATGAAGCAAAAGAATATGTAATACCATTTGGATCTAAACTACGTGTAAGAGAAGGAGACGAGGTATTAGCTGGTGATCCTATTACAGAAGGTTCTATAAATCCTGGAGAAATTTTAGCAATAAAAGGACCTACAGGAGTATTTGAATACTTAACTACTGAAGTTCAAAAAGTTTATAGAAACCAAGGTGTTGATATAAATGATAAGCATATTGAATTAATAGCAAGACAAATGCTTAAGAAAGTAAGAGTTGAAGATAATGGAGATACAAATATGTTCTCTGGATCTTTAGTTGATATGTATGACTTTGAAGATGAAAACAACAGAGTTATAGCAGAAGGAAAAACTCCTGCAACAGGTAAGAGAGTATTACTTGGTATTACAAAAGCATCACTTGCAACAGAAAGTTTCTTATCTGCAGCATCATTCCAAGAGACAACAAAAGTATTAACAGAAGCTGCAATAAAAGGTAAGACAGATGAATTAATTGGTCTAAAAGAAAATGTTATTATAGGTAAATTAATTCCTGCTGGAACAGGTATGAAGATATATCAAGATACACAAATAAAAACAGAGCAAGATGATGAAACTACTGAATCAAACGACGATGAAATGTCACAAGATGTTGATACAGTAAATGATGAAGAAATGGTAGTTTCTGATGATGAATAATAAAAAATGCGATTATTAATTTATTAATAATCGCATTTTTTTAAATTCCCCATATAAAATATGAGGGAGATTTAGGAGTGCCTGCAAAAAATTTTTTACATCATTAAATTGATATATAGATTGGAGAATATTTTATTATATATTCATTATTTACCATCAATTATCCTTCTTGCCATTTTTTTCATTTCTTCGTGAGTATAATATTTAGTATTTGGATTTTCTGCTTCTTTGTCTGCGTCGTCTAGTATTTTTTCAATTTCTGGATAGTCATTGTCTGAAGTTGATATTAAATTAATCATATTTTTCACCTCTTGGCATTAATATTATCATTATTTTACGAATTGTGCAATTTTATATAATATTTTTTACACTATTCTACAATGTCTAGGAGAATTAGAATTTTATGAGTAGCATTAATGATTTTTTTGAATAATATTAATTAATAAAATAATTAGTAGGAGGAATTTAAATTGGGGTATGTGCTTTATAGTGTAAAGTCAGGTGATAATGTTTATGATATAGCAAATGAATATAAAACTAGTGTTGAAAGAATAATTGTTTCTAATCCAAACATAAATATGTACAGGATGAGTCCAGAAGCTGAAATTATTGTTCCCGTAGGGAATGTTGTTAATACACAAGTAAGTTATAGTTCAGAAATTCTTGAGAAGGATATTCGAAATTTAAAGTTGATTTATCCATTTTTAGAGGTTGGTGAAATTGGTAAAAGTGTTTTAAATAAATCTTTGCCATATATAAAAATAGGTAATGGTAATAAAAAAGTTTTTTATTCAACTGCATTCCACGCAAATGAATGGATAACTAGTCTAGTTCTTATGAAGTTTTTGGAAGAGTATGCGAAAGCTTTTGTGGAAAATAAAAATATATTCGGACATAATGCACAAGCGTTATATTATACTACTTCATTATATATAGTTCCAATGGTTAATCCAGATGGAGTGGACTTAGTCACAGGTAGTATAAAAAATGTGGAAATTTCATATAAAAATGCGGTGAAAATTGCAAATAATTTTCCAGAGATTCCATTTCCAGATGGTTGGAAGGCAAATATAAATGGTGTGGATTTAAATTTGCAATTTCCAGCTGGTTGGGAACAAGCAAAAAAAATAAAATTTTCGCGAGGATATACAATGCCAGCTCCTAAAAACTATGTTGGAACAGCACCAATTAGTGAGCCAGAGTCTAAGGCAATATATGATTTTACATTAAAAAATAATTTTAAATTAGTAATTGCATATCATACACAGGGAAAAGAAATATATTGGAACTTTCAAAACTTAGCACCAGAAGGTGCAAAAATAATTGGTGAAAAATTTGCAAAAGTAAGTGGATATTTATTAACAGAAGTACCGTACAATTCAAGTTTTGCTGGATATAAAGATTGGTTTATACAAGAGCATATCAAACCAGGATATACAGTAGAAGCTGGATTAGGAGAAAATCCACTACCAATTTCACAATTCGATGAAATTTATAATGATAATATAGGAATTTTAGTTTTAGGTTTAGTTAATGCATAGAAAATGAAATTGGTTTATAAGTAAAACCTTTATAAAAAAACAAATGATAGATAAGGAGTAAATAATATATTTAATAAAAAATGTATTATTCAAAATAATAATTCTTTATAAAATTCAAAAACTCCTCAAGCTACTATAATAGTTCTAAATTGAACGAAAGATGTGGCTTCTTTTATTTATAAAAATATTGACAAAAATTTGAAAAAATTGTTTCATATAAAAGAGAAGAAGAAATTTATAGAAAAGGTGGAGTCGATAAAAATATTTTAATTAAAGATTTTGGATATTTCAGCTTAAATTTTAATAAAGAAATTATAAATGCTTTTGATTTAATGCAAGAAAAATATATTTTTAAAGACGAGTATAGAATAACTATTGAGGATTCTAAGCATACGCTTGAAAAAATACAAAATAAGATTGAAAAAATGGGAATATTATAGTAAAAGTCTTAATATTAAGAATCTATTTATCTACTTGAAAAAGCATTAAAGGATTTTGCTAAAAAGAATAAATTAAAAATAGAAGTCTAAAGTTTAATATAATTTTGACTTCTATTTTTTTGTATAATGTGAGCACTTATATATAATTTTACAATAAAAAAATTAATGGGAGAAATTGATAAAATAAATTAGAAATTTTACATTGATTTTAAAAAATATGTATAGTAAAATATATAAAAAAGGAATTTAATAAAATTGAAGGAGAAATTTTGTTGAATATAATTAAAAACAAAAGAGGAAGGTTAAGGATGATGGAGAAAGAAAAGCAAAAAAAGAAAATATCAGTAAATTTAGTAATAAGTATAATATTTGCCATTTTAATTATAATCGAATTAATTATATGGACGATAACATTTGTTAAAGATAACTCAACACTTAATATATGTGGGTATAAACCATATATAGTAGAGTATGACGATAATATATACGGCTTAAAAAAGGGTGATTTAGCAATAGCAAAAGAGCTTAAAAATAAAGATGATTATATGTATAATGAAGCTATAATATACAAAGCGAAGTATCAAAATGATAAAACAGCTTTAATTTTAAGAGAAAGTGATTATAGTAAAATAAAAAATAATTCAATATCAAGATTTGAAGGAAAATTGAAAAGCTCAAAAAGAGGTTTAGGAAGTCTTATATCATTTTTTCGAGAAACATATGTTGTGTTAATATCAATAATTATAGCACTTTTAATATGTATTATAATATATTTTGTTAGATTAAATAAAAAAGAAGAGCTATCAAAAGAATATATTAGAGATAGAAGAATAAAAGACATTTCAGTAATTACATTTATTATAGTTACATATATATCAATATTTTTTATTGGAAGATTATATGAAAATTCTGGAATAATAATAACAGATAGAAAAGAAATGGTTGAAAATACAATTGAAAATAATGTAACTAATGTAACTAATAATAATATTGATTATAATGAAATAACAAATACATCAAATAATTTATCAAATAATAAATCAAATGGAAACATAAATGATGATGGAATAGAATTTGATGTTACCGAAAATGATAGATCTTGGAAGCAATTACAGTATTTAAAAATATTTAATAATAATTATTTTAATGGTCAAAACAAAATTGCTCCAGGCTTAAGCGGAAGTTATAATTTTAAAGTAAAAAATATGTCTTCAAAAAGAATGAAATATGTTATAAATTTTTATGAAAGTAATGATTATAATATAAATTTAAAATATAAATTAAAGAAAAATGGGGAATACATAGTTAGTGATTATGTATCTGCAAATAATTTAAGTTCTTCAAAACAAAGTTTAGGAATTTCTGAAAGTGATATATATACAATTGAATGGAAATGGATAGATAGCGATAATGATACAGAAATAGGAGAAAATGCAGAAAATGTTAAATATAATCTAGCAATTAAAGTTGACGGAGAGGCAGAATAGGAGGTTCAAATGAAAAAAAATGTTATTGTAATATTGATTATAGTTTCTTTAATAGTTGTAGCTGGTGTTGCATTTGCATTGGGGATGACGGTATTAAAAGGAAATGGCTATTTTTATACTGCAAAGCCAATTTATGATACAACTGTTGAAAAAGCAGATTCAGACAATAAATTATATTCATATTATAATGTAAAAATTAAAAATTATAATGATAATAATGAAATATCAATGGTAGATTTGGATTACGAAGTAAAAGTAGAGTCAACAGATGGAAGTGAATTACCACAATATTACTGGTGTGATCAAAATGGAAATATAATAGGCAGTAATTTGAAAGGATCGTTGAAAAATACAACAAAAGATGAAAATGTATATACAATATGTTTTTTAAATTCTGGTGAAACAACAAAAACAAGTAATATTAATATATCAACAACAGCAGTTCAAAAAAATGATGATGAATGGATTGATGCTAAAGCAACTGCAATATCGGGATTATCAACAGATAAAGTAAGCAGTGTTACATTAGAAATAGTTGGTCCTACAGAAAATAACATAGATGTGGCTACAAATGGATATAGTTTTGATGGAGGGGCTACTTGGCAATCTTCAAATAGTAAAACATATACAGAAAATACACAAAAAATTGTAATTAAAGTAAAAGATAAAAGTGGAAAAATATATGTACATCCACAATTTGATATTAATAATATAAATTAAAAAAAGACAAAATGTGTGTACTCGTTCCAAAGGAATAGTACACACATTTTGTTTGCTTTTTAATTAGGTAATTATCCATCCACCGTTTATTGAAATAATTTGACCTGTTGTATAATCATCTTCAATTAACCATTTTATACAATTAGATATTGACTGAGGATTACCAATGCGCTCTAAAGGGATTTCATCTTTTATAGCATTTAGCTCTTCTTCTGATAGATGGTTATTCATACTTGTATTTATTATACCAGGGGCAATACTATTTACTCTTATATTTGAAGGACCAAGCTCTTTAGCAAGTGATTTTGTCATAGCATCTAATCCTGCTTTTGAAACGGCATAATGTGTTTCACAAGAGCTTCCAACTTGTCCCCATATTGAGGAAATATTTATTATACAACCAGATTTATTATGAATCATACAAGGTAAAGTATCTTTGATTGTATAAAAAGCAGATGTTAAATTTGTTTGAAGCATATTATACCAGTCTATGTCAGTTATGTCTGTAAATAACTTAGTTTGCGATATTCCTGCATTATTTATTAATACATCTATTTTATGATATTTATTTATGCAATAGTTTATTAGTTTTGTAACTTCTAAGTGATTTGATACATCAGCTTTAAAAATATCTATGTTTATATTATTTTCGTGTAATTTGTTTTGAATAAGTTTGGCTTCTGACTCAGAATTATTGTAATTTAAAATTACAGTATATCCACTAAGTGCTAGACTTTCAACAATATTGGCTCCAATGCCTCTTGAACCTCCAGTTACTAAAATTACTTTTGACATTTTTTTTACTCCTTTACGAATATTTTTTTCTACTATTTCTTCCATAATTTAAATTAGCGCCTTTGTAAGTACTTGTTAGTGAGTGGCAATTTGGACATAATAGTATTAAATTAGATTCATTATTGTTTTTATAATTTCCATCAATATGTTCAACTTCTAATGGAATATTTTTAGTATAGGGATTTCGTTTATTCCAACCACATCTAGCACATTTGTTATTATATTTTTTAAATATATAATTTTTTATATATGATGAAAGTTGGTATTCTCCTCTCATTCCTGTTACTTCGTTATTTTTCCATTTTTGTATATATACTTTTTGTTGATATTCTTTTTGACATTGTATTGAACAATATTTTGATCTCTTTTGAATTGGGGTATTACAATTTAGGCAATTCATAATATCTATTTGTCACCGTCCTTTTGTAATTGTATAATTGGTAAAACAAAAAATCAGACAAGTTTTAAACAAGCCTGATTTTAAGTATTGGAGCCACTTGTCTGAATCGAACAGACGACCTACTGATTCATACTACTATAATTTTCATTACCACAAATGTGTTTGTAGTCTGGACTTTCTCTTTACCATAGTTTACTAACTTTAGGTACACCGTATAAAGTCTCTACACTTGGATTTCTCCTAGCTCGGGATTAACATATATAAAACTTAGTCTTCCCCGAATTAGCGGTGTCCACTTTATCTGTTTCCAAATAAAGGTGCAAGATAGTTCAAAATAGAAATAGCTTTCTATCTATCCCACAAGTCAGTTGCTCTACCAGCTGAGCTAAAGTGGCATTATTAAGTTGTGGTGACCCGTACGAGAATCGAACTCATGTCTCCGCCGTGAAAGGGCGATGTCTTAACCGCTTGACCAACGGGCCTTAAATAATATGAATGTTTAGGATTGCAAAAATCCTAAACATTTGGTGAGCCATCGCAGACTCGAACTGCGGACAACTTGATTAAAAGTCAAGTGCTCTACCACCTGAGCTAATGACCCAAATGATTCATATTATTTTTTGTTGCATTGCTGAATGCAAGACTTATTATAAACTCATTTTTTGTTATTGTCAATACATTTTTTAAATTTTTTTAAAAAATTTTTAAATGCTAAGAATAAACACAAAAATGGTGCAACTGGAGGGATTCGAACCCCCGACCTTCCGGTTCGTAGCCGAACGCTCTATCCAGCTAAGCTACAGTTGCGTTTCAATATTTAGAATTTTATATCATTTACGCTTTTATGTCAAGACAAAAACAAAATCTTTTTGATTTTTGTTTTAACTAATGTATAATAGCTAATTTTAAAATTATAAAATGTAATATTAATGTAGATTTTAAAAGTATACATAAAATAATGCAAAAAAATGCTGCCAAATGTTGTCATTTATACGGAAATATGGTAAAATATTAATTAGTTTTTAATATGTTTTTTTGTAATAAAGATGAAATAAATTAAAAACTCTTACGGAAGATAAAAATAATTGAGAGATATCATACATTTTTAAATGTATGATATTTGTTTGGTTATAGATATATTTTACAAAAAAAGTAAAGGAGTAATAAATATGCAAAAAAAAGTTAGGTTAATAGTAACGGCTATTTTAGTAATACTTATGAGTATTGCAATAACAAATTCGAAGGCAGAAGCTGCCACAGTTACAGTAAGTCCTTCAAAAACATCATATACAATAAATGGAAATAAGTATATGTACAAATATGTAGAATCTAGTGGAACACATAAAAACATTTATTGTTTAAATTATGCAGGAGTTCTTAATGACGGATCTGTATATACAGTAAGTGAAGATATTTATAATTTATCAGCAGACAAAATAAAAAATATATTTGGAACAACTGAAAATTATAATAAATCTATGTGGCTAATGGATAATATGATGATAAGCCAAGGGCAGTCGAAAGACGAAATGAATGTAATGGTAAATCAATTAAAGGAAATATTGCATTCAGATATTGCAAAAAAAGCAATAATAGATAAGTATAATGTTCCAAATCTTACAAATGGAGATATTGATAACATTATAAATCACGTATACTCAAATGGTTGGTATGATGTATTTTTTACAGTTCAACAAAGTGTAATGTGGAATTATACAGTAAATACAAAACATTTTCCTGGTTTAACTAGCCTAAGTAGTGGATATGATATTCAAGGTAAATATTATATGTGGATGTATACAGGACTAAAGGCTGTAGCAGATACAAAAGGAAGTTATAATTCACCAAATAAAAATGGAACAGTAGAAACAAAAATAAACAGTATAACAATGGATTCAAAATCAGCTACAATAGATGCACAAAATAAGAAGGTAGGTCCATTTATAATTAACGGATATAGTGATGATATAATTACAAAAAATGATTATTCTGTAAAGGTAAATGGAAGTAAATTAAAATCATCAGATTATACAGTTTCATTTGATGGTAAAAATTTATATGTAACAATACAAAATACAGAAATTGATTTATCAGCAGCAAAAGTTGATGTAGCAATGAATATAGTAGGAGTAAAAACATCTGGTACATACTTATATAAACAATATTCTCAAGATATAGTTTCACTAAAAAAGGATACAGTACCTAAAAAAATTGTTGGTTCAACAGAAGATACAGAATTTGACCTAAGATTAATAAAAAATATAGCTGGAGTTTGGAATACAAATGAAACATCAGCAACTTTAAAATATGATTTAAATAGTGATATTTTAAAAACAAGAAATATACAAAGAGTTTCAAGTTTAAAAAACGGAGACACTACGGAAATATGGAATATAAACAAATATCCAATAGCAGTTTCAACAGGAGATATTGTTAAATACCAAATAACTATAGCAAACGAAGGTAACCTAGACGGATTTGCAACAAAAATAACAGATTATATTGCAGATGGATTAGAGCTTGTAAGTAAAGATGAATTAGTAAAATTAGGAATTATTAATGAAAATGACGAATATTACGGATGGCTAAAAGAGCAATCTGAAAATGGATTTACAGCTATATCTACAACATATTTATCTGACAAAACAATAAAAGCATATGATAAAACATCTGATACAGTAGATACAAAAGTTGTTTATATTTATTGTAAAGTAACAGGTAATCAAGCTGGAGTATTATTAAAAGATATTGCGGAAATTACAGCAGATAAAACAGTAAATATGAGTGGAAAAGATGTTGATGATAGAGATTCAACACCAGGAAGCATAAAAATGTCAGAGCTATCTGCAAACTGGAAAGGAAATAATGGAAACAAAAATACACAATCAACAAATATAAATAAACAATATTCATATCCAGGAAAAGAAGATGATGATGATTTTGATGCAGTTAAAGTACAAAACTTTGATTTAGCATTAACAAAACAAATTACATCTGTTACATATGCAGATGGAACAAAAATTGATCTTTCAAGATTAATAGATATTAATAAAGAAGCATTAAATAATGGCGAATTAAATAAAACAACAGCTTCATATAATATGAACAAAAAAGTTGTAAATGTAACAAAAGATTCAATAGTAACATATAAAATTACAGTATATAATGAAGGCGATATAAATGGATATGCCAAAGAAATAACAGACTATTTGCCTAATGGATTAGAATTTTATTCAGGTACAGTAAATGGAATTGATTATAAATGGAATAAATCTTTTACAGATTACGGAACAACAAAAATTACTACAGATTATTTAAGCAATAGATGTTTATATGCGTATTCAAATAATAATTTATCATCAGCAGAAGTAGAAATTCAATGTAAAGTAGTATCTGATACAGTAGATACAGTATTAATGAACGTAGCAGAAATAACAAATTACGGATATTATATAGGAGATAATTATATAGAAGCTGAAAACGATTATAAAGGAAAACAAGTAGATAGAGATTCAATGGAAAACAATGTAAAACAAAAGGCATCAGAATCAAATGTTTCTATGATGATTAAAGCTTATAAAGAAAAAGTATTAGGATTAAGCAATCTTGAGTATATTGACAAAACACAAACAAATTATGAAGATGATGATGATTTTGAATGTGTTAAAATAATTAACAAAGAGCTTGATTTAGCATTAAGAAAAAGCATTTCTGCTGTAAATGGAAATTCAGTTGTAAATGGATATAACTTAAGTAAAAATAGATTACCACGTATAACACAAACATCTGCATCAGTAGCATTATCAACTGGAAATGCAGAATATTATCATAATAAAGAAGCTATAAACGTAAATGTAAATGACGAAATTACATATACAATTAGAGTATATAATGAAGGTAACACAAACGATTATTGTGGATATGCCAAAGAAATAACAGATTATTTACCAGATGGATTAACATTTGTTAAATTAGATGAATCATCAAAAAATGTATGGTCAACAGAAGCAAAAGAAGGTGATTCAACAGTTGTATTAAAATACAATGGAAATAAAACAATTTATAATAATAGCTTATCTAAAATTGCAAAATTAAATCAAACATCAAGTGAAAATATTGAAAACTTATATCAAACAGTTTCAATAATATGCAAAGTTAATAATGTAAGTGGATATTTAACAAACAGAGCTGAAATAACAAGCGAAGTTGCAACAGATGAAAATGGAACTATAGTTGAAGGCATAAAAGACAGAGATTCAACTCCAGGAAGTGTAACTCGTGAAAACAGCAAACTAGATACATATTACAAAGATTATAACAGAAAATACGGAATTGATGATACATATATAGGATATTATCCTGGAGAAGAAAATGGTAAAAAAGAAGATGACACAGACTTTGAAACAATATATGTAGAAGAACAAGAAATACCAGAAACAATAGATATAACAGGAACAAAAACTTGGGATGATGAAGGCAACAAAGATGGAATAAGACCAGAAAAAATAACAATTTATTTATTAGCAAACGGAAAACAAGTAGACTCAAAAGAAATAACAGAAAAAGATGGTTGGAAATACAGCTTTACAGGTCTTGCAAAATATGATGAAAACAAAAAAGAAATAGTATATACAGTAGACGAAAGTGAAGTTGAAAAATATACAAAGAAAATAGAAGGATACAACATAACAAATACACACAAGCCAGAAACTCCAACACCTACACCAGAAACAGTAGACATAGAAGGAACAAAAACTTGGAATGATGACAATGATAAAAATGGTAAAAGACCTAAAAATATTATAGTAAATGTATTAGCAAATGGAACTAAAGTAACTTCTAAAATAGTTATAGCAGATGAAAATGGAATGTGGAATTATAAATTTACAGGTCTACAAAAATTAGATGAAAATGGTAAAGAAATTGTTTATTCCGTAGACGAAGAGCCAGTAGATTATTATGACAAAAAAATAGAAGGATACAATATAATAAATACATATCACGAGGAAACACCACCAGAAACAGTAGAAATAACTGGAACAAAAACGTGGAATGATAGCAATGATAAAGATAAAATAAGACCAAAAGCATTACGTGTATATTTATTAGCAAATGGTGAAAAACAAACATCAATAATAGTAACCGAAAAGGAAAACTGGAAATATACATTTACTAATTTACCAAAATATGATGAAGAAGGTAAAGAAATTGTTTATTCCGTAGATGAAGAGCAAGTAGCAGGATATTCTAAAAAAATAGATGGTTACAATATAATAAATACACATACACCAAAAGTTGAGTTAGATTTTAGTTTAAGAAAATTTATAACAGAAATAAATGGAGTAAATGTAACTCCATCAAGAGAGCCAGTTGTTGATACAACAAAATTAGCAAATGGAACATCAACAACAGCAACATATACACATCCAAAAGATGCAAAATTAGTAAATACAGGTGATGTTGTAACATATACATTACGAATATACAATGAAGGTCAAGTTGATGGATATGCAAGTTTAATAAAAGATGAAATTCCAGAAGGCTTACAATTTATAGTAAATGATTCAACAAATACAACATATGGATGGAAAATGTTAAACTCAGAAGGAAAAGAAACTACAGATGTTTCAAAAGCAAAATATGTTGTAACAGATTATTTATCAAAAGCTAAAAACGAACAAAACTTAATAGGAAAATTCAATACTGAAACAAAACAATTAAATTATAAAGATGTTAAAGTATCATTTAAAGTAATATCTGAAGATACAACAGGAAAAGAAATTGTAAATCACGCACAAATTTCAGAAGAAACAGACTCAACAGGTAAAAAAGCAACAGATAGAGATTCAACACCAAACAAATGGATAGATGGTGAAGATGATCAAGATATTGAAAAAATAAAATTAACATACTTAGATTTATCTTTAAGAAAATTCATAACAAAAGTAAATGAGTCTGAAATAACTCCAAATAGAGCACCAGTTGTAGATATTACAAAATTAAAAGACGGAACAAGTACTACAGCTACATATAATCATCCAAAAGATACTGTAAATGTAAGTAAAGATGATATAGTAACATATACATTAAGAATATACAATGAAGGTTCAAAAGATGGAATGGCATCATTAGTAAAAGACAGTATACCAGAAGGCTTACAATTTATACCAAGTAATGATACAAACAAAAAATATAACTGGAAAATGTTAGACGAAAATGGAAATGAAACATTAAATGTTACAGATGCAAAATATGTTGTAACAGACTATTTAGCAAAAACTGTAATAAAAGCATATAATTCAGAAGAAATGGAAACTTTAGAATATAAAGATGTAGAAGTATCATTTAAAGTAATTGCACCAGAAACTACTAAAAACGAAATAATAAATTATGCACAAATATCTAAAGAAACAGATTCAAACGGAAATGTTTCAAAAGATAGAGATTCAACACAAGATAAATGGATAGAAGGTGAAGATGATCAGGATATTGAAAAAATAAAATTAACATATGCAGATTTAGCATTACGTAAATTTATAACAGAGCTAAATGATGCAGAAGTAAGCCCAAGCAGAGCACCACAAGTTGATGTAACAGACTTAGTAAATGAAACATCAACAACAGCAAAATATAATCATACAAAAACACCAATAGAAGTACAAGAAAATGATGTTGTAACATATACATTAAGAATATACAATGAAGGAACAAAAAATGTATATGCATCATTAGTAAAAGATGATATACCAGAAGGTCTTGAATTTATTACAGACAATGAATTAAACAAAAAATATAATTGGAAAATGTTAGATGAAAATAATAATGAAACAACAGATACATCAAAAGCAAAATATATAGTAACAGATTACCTAGCAACAGATTTAATAAAAGCATTTGATCCAAAAACAATGACAACATTAGATTATAAAGGCGTAAAAGTTTCATTCAAAGTAAATGCACCAAAAACAAAGGATCAAGAAATAACAAACTATGCACAAATTAGCAAAGAAACAGACGAAAATGGAAAAGATGTAAAAGATAGAGATTCAACACCAAACAAATGGATAGATGGTGAAGATGACCAAGATACAGAAAAAATTAAATTAAAATATTTTGATTTAGCATTACAAAAATGGGTAAGCAAAACAATTGTAATAGAAGATGGTAAAGAAAAAGTAACAAAAACAGGACATACAGGAGATCAAAGACCAGAGCCAATTGTTAAAGTAGACCTAAAGAAAAGCAAAATTTCAAATGTAGTTGTAAAATTTGAATATCAAATAAAAGTAATAAATGAAGGTCAAATAGCAGGATATGCAAAAGAAGTATCAGATTATATACCAGATGGACTTAAATTTATACAAAATGACAACATAAACTGGAGAGAAGAAGATGGAAAAATAGTAACAAACGAATTAGAAAACACATTACTTCAACCAGGAGAAAGTGCAACAGTTTCAGTAATATTAACGTGGATAAACAACGAAAATAATTTAGGATTAAAAACAAATATAGCAGAAATAAGCAAAGATGCAGATAGCAAAGGAAATAAAATAACAGATATAGATTCTACACCAAATAATAAAGTAGATGGTGAAGATGATCAAGATACAGCACCAATAATATTAACAATAAAAACTGGAGAAACAACAATATATACAAGCTTAATAGTAGCAGTAATAGCAATATTAGGTATAGGTGTATACGGAATTAAAAAGTATGTATTATAATAAAATTAATATATAAATTTTGAATATTAAATAAAATGTAGGAAGATGGCAAAAGCAAATGTCATTTTCCTACATTTTTTTGTATTAGGCTTTTATAAATATGAATAAAAAATGTACAAACATCAAAACCTTACGGAAACCAATAAAAAAATTAGTATTATGTGTATGCAGTAAAAATGTAACACAAAAAACACATAAATGTAAAATAAAATGCTCTTTCATACATCCCTAGAACAGTTATTAAAAATGGCTCTAAAAACAAATTTGATTTATTTACACATATTACTTAATATAAAAGCAAAGTAAAATTATAAATTAAAAGCAAATCCAAAAACAAAAAGGGGAATGGCACAAAAGTAAAAATTCGGAGGTAAATTATGAGAGCTGCAAAAACTAAAAAGAATAAAACAATAATAATAGCTATGTTAGCAATAATAGCAATAATATTAATGCTAGCGACATTTGCGTACGCCAAATACATAAAAAACATCAAAGGGAACGGAACAGCAACAGTAGCAAAATGGAGCTTTAAAGTAAACGATTCAGAAGAAGGATCAAACACATTTAACTTAATAACAACAATAAACAAAGCTAACAATGTAGCAGAAGGAAAAATAGCGCCAGGAACAAATGGGTATTTCGACTTAAAGCTAGATGGAACGGGAAGTGAAGTAGCCATAAACTATATAATAAACATTGCCTTCGACAATAAGCCACGAAATATGCACTTTTATACAGATGAGCAATACACAGTAGAGCTACCAGTAGAAAATAACGAAATAATAATAAACGACTACATACCACTAAAGGAAATAGACACACCAAAAACAGTAAGAATATATTGGAACTGGCCAGCAACAACAGGAAACACAGAAGAAGAAATATACGAAAATAACATAGCAGATGGCGAAGATATGGGAAAAGAAATAAACATAGCAACAAAAGTAACAGGAGTACAAGCCCAAACAGAAGAAAAAATTGCAGGATATAAAGCATATTACTACGTAGAAAATGCCAATGACGACAAATACACACTATACACAACAAAAACATATGAAAAAGCAACACAATCAGATTTAACACTAAGTAGCATAGCAATAAACATACCAAATGCAACATACGAATATGGAACAAAAGAGCCAGAAGGAGAGCATATAGCAAATGTGCAAATATCAGAAGATGGAACAACAAGTGTATACTTATATTACAAAAGAGCAAGATACACACTAACAACAACAGCAGGAGAAAATATAGAGCAAGTAACATCAAAAGGAATATCAACAGGAACAAGCACAGACAAAGACAAATTTACACAATCAAAAACAAAAATGGAAACAAAATATAAATATGGAGAAAGTATAACAATAACAGCAACACCAAAGCAAGAAGTAGATGGATATACATACACATTCAAAAACTGGCAAACAGAAACAGGAGCAAGTTTAGGAGAAAAATATGATAGCACAAAACAAGAAACAATAATACAAATGCCAGAAGAAGATGTAGCAATAGAAGCAACAGCAACAAAAACAGCAAACACATATACAGTAACATATAATGCAAACACAGGAACAGGAAAAATGGAAAGTCAAAAATATGTATATGGGCAAGAGCAACAACTAACAGCGAATGCATATACAAAAACAGGATACACATTTAAAAACTGGAACACAAAAGAAGATGGAACAGGAACAACATATGAAAACAGTCAAAAAGTATCAAACTTAGTAAAGGAAAATAACGGAGAGCTAACATTATATGCAATATGGCAAGCAAACGAATATGAATTAGTATTTAACAGCAATGGTGGAACAGGAACAATGAGTAACCAAAAAGTAAAATATGATGACATACAAAAAATAAATAAAAATGAATTTACAAGACCAGGTTATACATTTACAGGCTGGAACTTATCAGCAGACGGGTTAGATACAAGTTACGAGCCAGAAGAGCAAATATTAAACTTAACAACAACCCAAGGAAAACAGGTAACATTATATGCAATATGGAGCGTAAAAAGTTATACAGTAGAATTTGATGCAAACGGAGGAAATGGAGAAAAAACAACACAAACATTCACATATGATGTAGAAAAAGCATTAAAACAAAATACATACACAAAAACAGGATATACATTTAAAGGATGGTCAGCAACAAAAAGTGGGAAAGTAGAATACACAGATAAACAACAAGTAATGAACATATCAAACACGAACGAAAAAATAACACTATATGCAGTATGGCAACAAAACACATACACAATAAATTACAACAACAATAGTCCAGAAGGTCAATCAAATGGAACAATGGAAACAACAACAATGACATATGACGAAACAAAAACACTACCAGAAAATACATATACACGAAAAGGATATACATTTAAAAACTGGAACACAAGAGCAGATGGAACAGGAACATATTATAACAATAAAGCAGAAGTAAAAAACTTAGTACAAGTGCAAAATGGAGCAATAACACTATATGCACAATGGATACCAAACACATATACAATAATATTTAATGCAAATACAGGAACAGGAACAATGGAAGAACAAAAATGCAGATATGATATAGCAACAAACATAAAAGAAAACGTATATGTAAAAACAGGGTACACATTTGAAGGATGGACAACAACAAAAGATGGAACAGGAACAATATATAATAACGGACAAGAAATAGAAAACCTAACACCAGAAAATAATGGAACAATAACATTGTATGCAAAATGGACAGCAAATACAAATACAGAATATGAAGTAGAGCATTTAGTAATGAACACAAGAGGAATATATGCAACAACACTAGTAGAAACAAAAACAGGAACAACAGATAGTACAATAAATATACAAGATTTAATAAAAACATCACAAATATACAATGTAGCAAATGGAATATATTACAAAAGAGCAACAGTAGATGGAAAAGAAGTAACAACAACATCAGTAAAACCAGATGGAAAAAGAAAAATAAATATATATTATGCACGAACATATGGATATTTAACAACAACAAAAGGAGAAAACATAACAACAGTAACAGAGCAAACAAAGCATAAATATTACTATGGACAAACATTACCAGATATAACAGCAAAAGTAGAATTTAAACAAGGGTATTTAACAAACTTTGAAAAATGGGAGAGTAGTAATACACAAATAATACCAAATATAACAACAAATCCAATACAAAATTATGTATGGCCAGCAATGGCAGAAGGAACAAAAATAACATTAACAGCAAAAGCAACAAGGGTAGAAAGTGACAAAACACCATACACAGTAAATTATTACTTAGAAAACGCAAACGATGACCAATATACATTATATAAAATACAAACATTAGAAGGAACAACAAATGAAAAAGTAACACAAGAAAAAGTGGATATAAACTTAGAAAATTGTACAATAGCAAAAACAGATATAACAACAAACACAGTAGTAAAAGCTGATGGAACAACAACAGTAAATGTATATTATGCAAGAAATAAATATACAGTAACACTACAAGGAAAAGACAACATAAGCAAGCTAAAATTATCCACAGCCCAAGGAGAAACTGTGGAAAACGACACCAAAATAAGCATACAAAAAGATGTAAAATGGGGAGCAACACTAACAATATCAGCAACAGTAGAAAATAACGCAGGATATACATATAGCTATAATGGTTGGAAAACAGTAAATTCAGCAGGAGAAGAAATAGAGCAAAACTTAGGAACAGAATATGATAACACAAAAGAAAGTACAAAAATAATAGCACCAACAACAAATACAATACTAACAACATCAGCAACAAAAACAGCCAATACATATACAATAATATATAATGCAAACACAGGAACAGGAAAAATGGAAAAACAAGTGCATACATATGATGTAGCACAAAAGCTAACAAAAAATACATTTATAAAAACAGGATACACATTTAAAGGCTGGGCAACAGCAAAAAGTTTAGAAGAAATAAAAAATAGCGAAACAACAGGAACAAAAACAGCAACAGGAGTAGTATACAAAGACGAAGAAGAAATAAAAAACATAACAACAACACCAAATGACGAAATAACCTTATATGCAGTATGGCAAGATGAAACAGCCCCAGTATTAACAGCAAAAGGAAAAGCAACAACAAAAACAATAACAGTAAGTGTAACAGCAACAGAGCAAGGGTCAGGATTGAAAGGAACATATAAATACCATATAGGAACAAAAGAAAATGGAACAATAACATATGAAGAGCCAATAGAAGAAACAAAAACAACACATACATTTGAAGGATTAAAAGAAAACACACAATATTACATAAAAGTAGAAGCAGAAGATAAAGCAGGAAATATAGGAACAACAGAAGAAACAGAAATATCAACAACACAGCTACAAGGAGAAGTAACATATACAGACGATTACTGGAGTAATGGAAAATATATAGTAACAGTAAATACAGAAGCAAAAGATGAAGAAGGAACAATATATGAAATACAATATCAAGTATTAACAGCAGAAAAAATAGCACAAGGAGAAACATTTGACCCAGAAAAAAATTGGGAAGTGCAAACAGTAAAAACAGGAACAGTACTAGGCTTACAAACTGAAGAAATAACTACAACAAGCAATGAAACAAATAATACAACAACAAGTAATGAAAACAATAGCACAAACAACCAAAACGATACAACAAATAGCTTAATACTAAAAGATGGTGACATTATATACGCCAGAGTATACGATGGAGTAAATGGATCAGCAACATATTATACAAAAGAAATAAAAAATACAGCACCAAAAACATATACAGAAACAGAGCTAGCACAAGTATCATACCAAGTACCAACATATGACATATTAGCATATGAAACATCAGCAACAGCAATAAGCGTAGGAGTAGAAAAAGAAATAACAGGAGCAACAACATATAACTATTACGCAAAAGCAAGTGATGAAAGTGAATATAAATTAATAAGCACAAGTACAAACTGGGATGATAAAGCAGTAGTAACAAATGAGTTGCTACAAAAATTAGCAAAGGAAACACTAAAAGAAAACGAAACATATAAAGTAAAAGTTTTAATACAAGATGCAGAAGGTAAAATGAAACAATGCCTAAATACAGCAACAATGATAACAAGAGAAAAAGCAGAGCAAAACACAAGTTATGCAGAAAATAGAACATATATAGATGAAAGCAACTACACAGCAGTAATACCAGCAGGATTTAAAGTATCAGGAACAGCAGGAGAAAATAAAATTTCATCAGGAATGGTACTAAAAGACTCAGATGGAAACGAATTTGTATGGGTGCCAGTAAATCAAGCGAAATATATAAAAGGAACGACAGCTATACCAACAAGCACAAACAGTACAACTATGTATTATAAGCCAATGGCAAAGGAGCAAACGAATGGAAATGGATATGAAGGACTATTTTACGCCTTCAGTGGTGGTTTGAAGTCATATATACGCTCTATTGATGGTATAGGAACATATTATTGTAAAGAGCCAAGTTTAATAACAGGTACTGCAGATGATGGATATACTTGGGATATAACAATTCCTAAAGGAACATCATATGATGCGAATAGTAAATATTATTCAGATGAATTAGGTTTTTCTAGTGCTAAAGAATTAGGAAGCTATATGAATAAAGAATATCAAAATATGATAAATAGTACAGATGAATATGGTGGATATTACATAGGAAGATATGAAACATCATTAAATGGAACAAGTGTAGAATCAAAAGCAAATAAAACACCAATGTCTGAAATAAATTGGTATAAAATGTATTTCAATCAGGATAGTGTACGTAACTCAAATAATACATATTATAACAGTAATAGTGTTACAAGTAGTATGGTATGGGGCTCACAATATAGAAGCATGCTTAATTGGATTTCAACAGGTTCAGAAAAATCAAAATTACAAGCGACAAATATTGGAAATAAATCAAATGTACAAGCCAAAACAGGAAGTTATTCTGATGATAAAATGAACAATATATATGATTTAACTGCCAACGTAACAGAGTTTTCACAATTTGGAATTAAGGCAAATGCTAGACTGCTTCACGGAGCAACATTCGATAAAACGCAACTTAGAACTGCAACGCAGACTGATTATGATACTTCACCAGGTGCATCAGGACCAGCTCTTGGTTCAAGATTAGCACTATACATAAATAACCAATCAAAAACAGCAATACCACAAATAAAAATAACAGAAACAGCATCAACAGCTAATACAGTAACAGTAAAAATACAAACGACAAGTCAAGGAACAGGAATATCAAAATACTATTATTCAATAAGTACAGATGGAGGAACAACGTGGGAAGCACAAGAATCATATGCACAAGAATATACATTTACAAACTTGACATCAAATACAACATATATGGTAAAAGTACAAGCAGAAGATAGAAGTGGAAATAAGAGCCCAGTACAAACAAAGGAAATAACAACAGAAGGAACCACTTTAGAAGAAGGCGGAATATATGTAAAAGGAAAAGCTGGCTCAAGTGGAACAGGAAAAATATTATTAGCAGTAAGGGATGGTTATAAATCACAAGGATATTCAATACAATACCAAGTAAAAGTAGCAAATAACGATACAGTAAATGCAGAAACAGGAAGAGTAACAGAAATAGATGAAAAAGCAACGTGGATATCTGGAGAGCTAATAAAAGGACTATATGAAAACGATGTTATATATGCAAGATTAAATGATGGGACAAATTATACAAGCTATATGACTGTAACAGTAACAGATTTGGAAACATTTTCAGACATATATACAGAAACGAAAAAATTTAAAGATTCAACAGGCAAAGAAGCAACAATACCAGCAGGATTTAAAGTAGGAACATCAGAAACAATAAATAAAATAGATAATGGTTTAGTAATAGAAGATGAAAAAGGTAACCAATATGTATGGGTACCAGTAGAAAGCGCGATAGCAAATGGAACAACATACCCAACAAGTACATCAAGCACATCAACATATAAACCAATGGCAATATATCAGGATAATAGTACAGAGTATTATCAAAGTTTAATATATGAGTACAGCACATCAGCCAAGTCACTTTCATATGCATATTCTTCATTTAAGATAGGAAATAGCAGTTATCGTGAACCAAGTTTAGTAACTGGTAGTGCAAGTGATGGATATACTTGGGATTTAGATAGTTTAACAAGTATATCAGGAAAATCCGCAGATGCATATTATTATAAATCATTTTTAAAATTTAGTAGTGTAACAGAATATGGAAAATATAAAAACGAAGAATATAAAAATATGATAGATAGTGTACAAGAATATAAAGGGTTTTATATAGGAAGGTATGAAGTTTCAATAGATTCAGAAAAAACAAAAGTTGCACAGTCGCAAAGTGAGAAAAAGGTAATTGATAGTTCGAATTCTATTAATTGTGGATATAATGCAATATATTATCAAGATAGCAATAGAAATTCAAGTAACCCATATTATAACAGTAAATCAGTAACAAGTAGTATGATATGGAATGCACAATATGATGCAATGTTAAATTGGTTATTACAAAAATCTGATAATAAACAAAATGTATTTTCAACTACATTAGGAAATCATAAAATAGCAACTACATCAGATGAATCTGGAACAAATTTAGATGATATAACCAACAATATATTTGACTTGGGAGGCAATGTTATGGAAGTAACTCAAGGGTCGTATTCCAAGGGAGAATATATAAAGAGAGGAGGATCGTTCTATAGAAGTAGTAATGGAAATTACAGTAGTATGACGGCACGATTTGCTTGTGGACCAGGAGAGTCGGCTTCTACTTATAATTATAATGGTTCAAGAATGGCACTATATATTACAAAACAAAATGATACAACGAAACCAACAATTTCCGTAAATGGAGAGCCAACAGTAGGAACAAATAATGTATATATAAAAATAAACGCAAAAGATGAAAATTCGGGAATAAAAAAATATCATTATTATATAAGTACAGATGGAATAAACTATACGGAATATATAGGTTGGGGAAATTCATATAGATTTGAAAAATTAACACCAGGAACAAAATATTATGTAAAAGCAAAAGTAGAAGATAAAGCAGGAAATGTAAGTGAAGAAACAGAAGTAAAACAAGCAATAACACTAAGCATTGACGCGATAGACGACATTTTAACACCGAGAGTATATGGATCAAATGGTGATGGTAGAGTATATTTTAAAATGTTATCAGATTATGAAACACAAGGATATTATTTGCAATATCAAATTGTAAAAAGTGGAGGTACATTTAACCAAAATGCAAGTTGGACAAAAGATGCAACAAACACAGCAATAGGATTATCAGTAGGAGATACAGTATATGCAAGAGTAAATGATGGAACTAATGTATCAAATTATAGGTCAGTAGCAATAACAGAGCTAGAAACATTTGAAACATATAGCGAATATTCATCAAAAAATACAACAACAGCAACAGATATATATTATACATATACAGATGAAGAAGGAAAAACAGCATATATTCCAAAAGATTTTAATGTAGGAGTATCAAGTTCAATAAATAAAATATCAAGTGGATTAGTAGTACAAGATAAATCTGGAAATCAATATGTATGGGTACCAGTTGACAAAGATAAAGTAGTATATGATGGAAGTAAATTAAAAACAGATGGAACAGGTACATATAAACCAATGGTGCAATATCAAAGTGGATATAGTGAATCAACAAAAGAGCAATACTTTGAAGGTATAATATGGAATTATAGTAAAAGTTATGCAACCGGCTCGGTAATAGCAAAACAGACTAGTGGAATTGCATTTCACGTATTAGGTACATCAGATTATAGGGAACCAAGTTTAGTAACAGGAGCAGCAAATTATTCTTGGGTGTACCAAGTAGGAAATAATCAATATGATTCATTAAGCAAATATTATAAAGACATATGTGGATTTTCAAGTGCAACAGAATTTGGGCAATATATGAATGAGCAATATACAAATATGATAACAAGCGTAAAAGAATACGGAGGATTTTATATAGGAAGATATGAAACAAGTTTAACAACAGGAGTAGTTGGAAGTAAAATAAATAAAGAGCCAATGGACTCAAGAACTGGAACAGAAACAAGCTCAAATTACGGAAATTTGTGGTACGGAATGTACAATAAACAGGATAGTTTGAAAAATACACATAATCCATATTATAATTCAACAACAGTAGTAAGTAGTATGATATGGGGATCACAATATGACGCAATGTTAAACTGGGCCTTAACAGGAGATGAAGCCAATATGGTATTTGAAAGAACAGGAAATCATTCCGGAAGTAGAGCAAAAACAGGAAGATGGGGAAGCGATATAATGAATAATATATTCGACCTAAGTTCCAACACAGTAGAGTGGACACAAGAGGCATTCTACGGCAGCCGTCGTGCCTTTCGTGGGGGCTATTACAGTGTAGCTTATACCGTTGTGGCAAGCTCGCGCGGTTACGACTATCCGACCTGTGCTTACAGCAATTATGGCTCGCGTCTCACACTTTATATGCGTAGCTCTGAGCCCTAAGTGTGATACACTATAACATTGAAGGAATATAAAGAAGGCAAAGAAAGGGAAAAGGGGACAGTTCTCTTTTCCCAGATTTGGGAAAAAGGGACACATTTTGGAGAATTGGGACATTTTTCAATTGAAAATCGGATATATATTGATGTAAATTGAGCAAGATATAGTGTGGGGATTTTAGAAAATAAAAAAATATTCTAAAAAAGCTGTTCAACTTTAAATCGTAAATTTTTTATTTGATTTTAAAAAGTGGTTTATATTTGAATAAAAAAATAATTTGGATAAAAATAACAATAAAATAAAACAAGAATTATATTCCGGGGCATATTTGGAATATAATTCTTGTTTTATAAAAATTTGATTATAATTTTTTCCCATAATTTTATAATAGACTTTCTATTTCTTCTTTTGTTAGTCCGGTTAATTCAGATATTAAATCTATATCCATTTTCTTTTCCAACATCTTTTTTGCAAGTTCGTTTCTTTCTTCAGCTCTTCCAGCGGTTCTTCCTTGAGATAATCCTTCAGCTCTTCCAGCTTCCAGGCCCTGAGCCCTTCCAGCCTCTAGGCCCTCAGCTCTTCCAGCCTCTAGTCCTTTTTGTTCCATTTCAGCCATTGCACTATTATAATCATATCGTGCCCAATCTTCTGCATCGGCTAATTGTTGTACTTCTTCGTCTGCATTTAATAGTCGTAATTGTCTTACTGCTTCTTCTAATTCAGCCCTTGTTCTTGCCATATTTTGTACCTCCTCTCCATATGGATTTATGAAAAATTCTAACCAGGGATCTATTTCTCCTGTTTGCTTTCTGTGCCTTTTGTATTTTTGTAGCTCTAATATATGCACTTCTGTATTTTTTGTTAATATTTTTTCTCTGTGGTTTTCTTCCCTATAATGCCATACTGTGTGATATTCTTGGATATTTTGCAAATTTGGAAAATCTTCTTCCATTAGTACTACTAATACTGTTCTTTTTAGCTTTTTATAATCTTCTTTTACTTTGATATCTGCTACATATGTTTTTGATAGATATGCTATAAATCTGTCTGGTAAATAATCATATGCTTTTCTTTGCATTTCTACTATGTACTTTTGAAGATATTTATCTTTTGCAATTAAATCTGCAACCATTTGCTTATCTTTTGGTTTTTCCTTTAGTAATTCTAATTTGAAGTTTGTCGATATTTCTTCAATTTCTTCTCCTGTTATGTGCTCTAAAAAGCTTTTTGTTATTCTTTCGTTTCCTGGATTTCCTAACAAACATTTGAATATTACATCATTTGTTGGTAGGTATTTTGGTTTTGGAGTGTTTGTTAATTTTTTTGTCATAGCTCTTCCTTTCTTCTATTTTAACATATTAGTTAAATTCAGTACAATAGTTTAAGCAAATTTTTTTCTTATAATATTGTTATAAAACTCCTATTCACAGCTATTTTAGAGTAATGTATAAGGTATTACATTATAGAAATATAACTATAAATTATAACCCATAACTTCAGAAGTTAAACTTAATTATAATATGGAGATGATTTAGAATTAAAATAATGAAACTGTAGCGTTGTATATGTTTGTTTTTGGATTTTTTCTTGAGAAAACATAAATTTTGAATTTTTTATTAATTTTGTTTTGACTTTACAAAATGTCATATGAAAAAAATCTTGTGAAAACAATAAATTGTAGTGAAAATGCAATTTTTTGATACACTATTTTTTATGTCAGTAGAAACTGTTTCGATTGACAGTCTTGTGTCTGTGTGTCAATCAGAACCGTCCCCACTGACACATAATTCATTTTTAATTAAACTATTGCTGTGCTTATGCTTTTTTTGGAATTTTTAAGAATTTAAATTCATGAATAAAATTTGTGAGCTTTAAATTAGCTCTGAATTAAATTTTTGAAAGTTTTTTTCGCATTAAGCTTTAACTTGATTGTATTTTATAATGAATTAGTCTGTTTTGCAAGGAAAATCGTGAGACAAATTTCGAGTTTTTTCGTAATTAATCTTTGTCTTGTAATAATACACCATCTAAGAATACAACTTTTTGATACACTGTTTATTATGCCAGTAGAAACACTTCTGATTAACAGCCTTGTGTTAGTGTGTCAATCAGAACCGTCCCTACTGACATGTTTCATTCAATGTGTCCATTTTTCCCATTTTAGTATTGGCTTATTTTTATTTGTACTTTTTCTTGGGTTGAATATGTTTTTTCGACATTTAGTTTTGTTATTTGGGTGTCGTCTTTGAATGCTATTCCGTTCATTGCGTCTAGTATTATTTTTACTATGTTGTCTATATCTGGTTTTTTTGTTGGGTTTATTTGGTTTGATAGCATTAGCTCTTTGTCGGCTTTTTTTGTGCTTTTTGGTACTTCGAATAAGGCATTTATTTCTACTTGTACTCTACCTTCAAATGGTTTGTATCTTGGATATTTTAATAGGAAATATTGCATTATTAGTGATTCGTAGTCTTTGGTTCTTGTTGGTGTGTATACACTTCCTGTGTATGTATTTAGACGTGGTCTTCCTTTTCCAATTATTTTGCCTGGTACTTCAAATTCATATATCATTTGTGTTCACTCCTGTTTTTGTAATTTGCGTTTAGCCTTTTTGGCTAATGATTTTTGTAAAATTTCTTTTAGTTTTCTTCTTGTTTTAAATATTTTACAAATTCATCTATTGCTTTTCCTCTATGACTTATTTTATTTTTTTCATTGTTTGAAAGCTCTGCAAAGCTTTTTTCTCCTACCAGAAATATTGGGTCATATCCGAAACCATTTACTCCATGTGGCTCTGTGGCTATTGTTCCTTCACATGATTGTTTGAAGATGTGTTTATTTCCATCTTCATCTATGTAACATATAGCACATGTGAATCTTGCTGTTCTTTTTTCTTTTTCCACATTTTTCATTAAATTTAATACTTTGTTTCTTCTATCTTCATCTGTTGCATTTTCTCCTGCGTATCTTGCAGAATATATTCCTGGCTCTCCATTTAATGCGTCAATTTCTAATCCGCTATCATCTGATATTACTGGTAATTTGCTTAATTTATAGATTGCTTCTGCTTTTAATGTTGCATTTTCTTCAAATGTTGTGCCTGTTTCGTCAACTTCTATGTTGTATCCCGCTTCTTTTTGCGAAATTACAGTTATTCCTAATGGATTTAATTTTTCTTTCATTTCTCTTATCTTACCATTATTGTTACTAGCTAATATGAATTTTCTTTCCATAGTCTTTTTATATGATATATTTTTTTTAATATTCATATACTCCTTATATAAATATTTAGGTTTTATTAATGGATTTACCTATAAACCTTTTTATTATAATTCTATTTGTTTTTCTTTTATAATTTTTTCTATTTCTTCAAATCTTTTTATTTTTGCTGTTGTTGTTTTTATCATTGGTTCGTCTGTGACAATTATTTTCTTAACATGCTTGTATTTTGGAACTGTTGTGTTTATTTCTTTTATGTCATTCCATACTTTTTCTTCAAATTCTTCTTTTGATAAATCTTTAAAATTATTTTTTACATAATGTTCATCATATACTATTTTAGCTGATAATATTAAATCATCACCTTTTGGATATCCAAATACTAATGCTTCTGTTACATATGGTAAATTATTAATTAATACTTCTATTTCTTCTGGATATATATTTTTTCCATTTTTTAATACAATTACATTTTTCTTTCTTCCAGTTATAAATAAATATCCACTTCTGTCTATATAACCCAAATCACCTGTATGATACCATCCATCAATTAAACTGTTTTTAGTTGCTTCTTCATTTTTATAATATCCAAGCATTACATTTGGACCTTTTGCTATTATCTCACCAATACCTTTTTCATTTGGATTATCAATTTTTACTTCTACATCTATTAATGGTATTCCTACAGATCCTAATTTTAAACATTTTTCATTTTCCGCACATAATACCGGAGATGTTTCAGTTAATCCATATCCTTGTATTGTTAGTATTCCCCAGCTATTGAAATCTTCGGCAACTTGTTTATCTATTGCTGCAGCACCACTTACTACAAATCGCATGTTTCCGCCTAATTTGTCTAGTAATTGTTTAAATAATTTTTTTCGTACATCTATTCCAACTTTTAATAGTGCATTACTTAATTTTTTAGCGCGATTTATTGTTTTTTCTTTTCCTTGTTTTTTTACTTCTAATAATATTCTTTTATGCATTGCTTCTAATATAAGTGGCACACAAACAAATACTGATACTTTATACTCTTTCATATTTTCTTGTATATGTCTTAGCCCATCACAAAATACATTACGAACACCATTATTTAACATTAATATTATACCTGTTGAACCAAATGTGTGATGAAATGGCAACATTACTAAATTAACATCTGTATTATATAATTTTTCAGCAGCATTCATAGAATGTACATTTGATGCAATATTTTTTTGAGACAACATTACAGCTTTAGAAAGTGATGTTGTTCCTGATGTAAATAATATAATACTTGTTTTTTCTGGTTCAATTTTTAATTCAAAAAATTCCTTATTTCCTTTATCAAGCTCTTCTTTTCCTATCTTTTTTATTTTTGGAATATTGTTTATTTCTTTTGATTCAACTTCTTTCATACAAATAAATTCTTTTACTTTTGTAGTTGATCTTTGTTTTATATCTTCTATTATATCTATATATTTTGGATCAAATATAAGAGCATCTGCATCACTTCTTATTATTGAATCTTCTATTTCTTGAGCAGGTAGACCTTTATCTAATGGTACAACAATTCCAATTCCAAATAATACTGAAATATATGATAACACCCATTCATAGCTATTAGGTCCAATTATAGCTATTTTTTTATCTTTTAAACCTAGTTTTAATAATCCTGTTCCTAAGCTATTAATTTCTTTTTCAAACTCTGCATATGTTATATCTGTATACTGTATATCTTTTCCTTCTTTATTTTTTATTGTGAAAGCTACACAATCTGGATATCTATTTATACCATCTTTAATTACTTCTCGAATATCAGAATATTCTTTTGATTCATATAAATTACTAGTTACACCAATCATTTTTTTACCTCCTAAAATTTATATGTATTTATTTTATCATAACAAAATTTATAAAGATAGCATTTGACCAATTATTCTAATTTTTTTTAAAACTATAGACTTTATAATTATATTTATGCTATTATATATTCATAAAAAGTAATTAAGGAGGAATATATATATGAAAAATACAGTAAAAGTAATACTACTAATATTTATACTATTATTTACATCATTCACCTTTTGTTTTAACTATTCATCTGCAGATAATTCAATAGATGAGAACACTCAAACTACAACACAAGACACACAAACAACAAATGAAGCTACTCAAATAACAACAACAGTTAGTACTACAAATTCACCAGATGATGAAATTTTTTCTAAATCAAATATAATTAATATATTACTAATTGCAGTTGGTATAGTTATTATATTGCTAGCAATTGCCATTTTAACAAAATTAAAAAATTAATAATAAAATATAGTTTTAAACTATATTTTTTTTTGTCAAATTTTATAATGTATATTTTATCTTTTTAGTAAAATAATAAGATTAAGCTAAAAAGAATTTAATTTATAAAACTAGCTATTATATGTTTATTTTACATTAATTTGTTAAAAATATTATTGAAATAAACATTCTTATTAAAAAAGGAGGATACTATGAAAAAGATTATTTTTTCAATTGCATTTATTTTATTTGCACTTTCAGTTTCTTGCATATACTCTGTTGCTGCTGAAAATGCCGGCACAGATATGAAAAATGATGTACGTAATGTTGTTGGTGGTGCAAAAAACGTTGTAGAAGATACAGCAAAAGGTGCTGCCGATACTGTAAAAAATGCTACTAGTCAAATGGAACATCAAGCAAATTCTGCTATTGACAATATGAAAAAAGATACTGATAATATGAAAAATGGAGCTGAAAACGTAGCAAATACTACAAGTTATACAGCACAAAGAACTGCTACTGATGTAAATGGTCAAACAGGTTTAATGAGCTCTGAAACTTGGTCTTGGATAATTATTGCTGTTATTGCAATTGCTATTATTGCTTTGTTTTGGTATTATGCTTCTAAAACAAATAATAATAACAACAACCATAGAAATTAATACTAATCGATTTTTACAAATAAAAAACTCAACATCAAAAATATATCATAAAGCATTCTTATACATCTGTATATAAAGAAAAAATACTTTTATAATATATCTCTCATAGATATTACATAAAAGTATTTTTTTATAATTAACTTAATTATAATTTTGCTCTTTGCATTCTTCTTTGTGCATCTTTTTTGGCTATATCTTGACGTTTATCGTATATTTTTTTGCCTTTGCCTATTCCTAGCTCAAGTTTTACTTTATCTCCCTTAAAATATAAACTCATTGGTACTAAAGAATATCCTTTTTGTTTTATTTTTCCATATAGTTTATTTATTTCAGCTTTATTTAAAAGTAGTTTTCTGTCTCTCAATGGATCTTTATTAAATATGTTTCCTTGTTCATATGGGCTTATGTGCATTGAGTATACATATACTTCTCCATTTTTTATTCCTGCATAGCTATCTTTTAAATTTACTTTTCCTGCTCTTATTGATTTTATTTCCGTTCCAGATAATACTATTCCAGCTTCTATTGTTTCTTCAATAGTATAATTGTGTCTGGCATTTGGATTTTTCGCTATTAATTTTCCCATAATACTTTTTTACATTTCCTCCTTGCAATTTACTTATTTATGTTTTGAATTAACAGATGGAATGAATTTGTATTACGAAAGTAAAAAATTATTATATAATCATTCCCTCAAAAACTATGCTTTATTTGAAGAACCAAATACATCTCTTATTTTGTGCTCTACTATATCTTTTATTTGTGTTCTTGCTGCACCTAAATATTTACGAGGATCAAATACAGATGGATCTTCTGTAAACACTTCTCTTATTGCTCCTGTCATTGCTAATCTTAAGTCTGTATCAACATTTATTTTAGATACACCTGATAAACTAGCTTCATGTAACATTTCATCTGGTACACCTTTTGCACCTGGAATATTTCCACCATATTTATTACATTGCTCAACAAATTCTGGTATAACTGTTGATGCTCCGTGTAAAACTATTGGAGTATTTGGAATTAGTTCTTTAACTTTTGCTAATATATCAAAACGAAGTTTAGCTTCTCCTTTAAATTTATATGCTCCATGACTTGTTCCTATAGCTATTGCTAATGAATCACATCCTGTTCTTTCTACAAACTCTTTAGCTTGCTCTGGGTTTGTGTACATTGCATCTGATGCAGATACATTAACATCATCTTCAATTCCTGCAAGTTTTCCAAGCTCTGCTTCAACAACAACACCATGGCTATGAGCATAATCTACAACCTTTTTTGTTAAAGCTACATTTTCTTCAAAATCATATTTTGAACCATCTATCATAACTGATGTAAATCCGTTATCAATACACATTTTACATGTTTCAAAATCTGGACCATGATCTAAGTGTAATACAACTGGAATATCATGTTCCTCAAGTGCTGCTTCTATCATCTTTTTTAAATATGGTACTCTTGCATATTTTATTGCACTTGATGATGCTTGTAATATTACAGGTGAATTTTGTTCAGCTGCAGCATCTACTATTCCTTGTATAATTTCCATATTATTTACATTAAAAGCTCCTATTGCAAAGTGCTCTTTCATTGATTTTTCAAACATATCCTTAGTTGTTACTAATGGCATATTTCATTCCTCCTTTGATTTTATAGTACTTACCCTTTATTTGGTAAACTATTTTTTATAGTAATATTATTACTAATTTATGGTTATTTTATTGCTTTTTTTTGGCAAAGTCAATGTTTTTTACTAAATTAAATGTTTTTAAATATTATGTTCAAATATTGTTTAAATTAATAAAAAGTCACTTGAATTATTTGATTCTAATATTTCAAGTGACTTTTATTTTTATGAGGTATTTATTACATTTTCTAAGAGCATACATGGTATTAGCTTTATATGATGTTCCATTGCAAACAACAGTACTGAAAAACCATCCACAACCTGATCATTTGCTGATTTCACCACAGGTCGTGGTAAATATCCATATTTTGCATAAAAATTTTCTGTGAAATTGTATTTTTTGCCATGTTTGTATTCTTTAGTTAACAAAATTTCTGCATGAATTATGTCTGAAGTATACTCGTACCAATCTTCTGGTAAATAAAAACCGTTTTTATATCGATACTCTTCGTGCTTACGTAATACTTCCATTTTGTATTGTTTTCTTTTTTTAGCATCTTGTACATTCATATAATCAAAATACTCACTAAGAGTTAAATTGTTCTTTTTTTGATTACAATTAGTGCAACATGGTACTAAATTGTTTGTGATTGAAACCCCACCAAAATCCCGTGGATACATATGGTCTAATGTCCGATTTTCTTCGTTTAACTCACATCCACAGTAATAGCAAGCGCTTTTCCCACGAAGCTCATATGTTATATGGTACATTAGTCTGTCAAATGATACATTATTTTCACAATAAAGTATCTTATTATCTACAAATGCTTTCGAACCATCTTTCTCATAATAAAATTTCGTCGGTAAGTCGATAATCATCTTTAAACCTCCTTAAATAATTTGTGTTATTTCGTATATGTGTTTTATTTTAATTTACATATTTTTATTTGTCAAGAATACTATTCATTTCGTAAATATTTTAACATTTATTAATAATATCATTAAATAGAATAATATTATTTTTTATTGCAATACTAAACTCGAAAGGAGTTTATGATTTTTATCATAAAAGTAAAATTATGTTAATTTTAAAAATAATAGCTTTATCTACTGGCTCTATTGTAGTTTTATTTATTTTAACTAAAATAATGGGACAAAGAGAAATGTCTCAACTTAGTATTTTTGACTATATTATTAGTATAACTATTGGTTCTATTGCTGCCGAAATGGCAACTTCTTTGGAGGATAATTTTGTAGAGCCTTTGGTTGCTATGATTGTTTATGCTGTTGTTACATTAATTATTGGAGTTCTTAACACTAGATTTGTTAAACTACGTCCTATATTTTCTGGAAGAACTCTTATTTTATATGATAATGGAACTTTATTTAAAGAAAATTTTAAAAAGTCCAAAATTGATTTAAATGAATTTTTAGTTCAATGCAGAACAAGTGGATATTTTAATTTAAGTGATATAAAAACAGCATTGCTTGAAGAAAATGGAAAAATAAGTTTTCTTCCAATGTCCGAAAAAAGGCCAGCTAATCCTAGTGATTTTAATATTCATCCAGCTGATGAAAATATTATTACTAATATTATTTTAGATGGCAAAATAATGGAAAAAAATTTATCTGAACTTGGGCGTGATAAATTGTGGCTTATGGAAGCTTTACAAAAACAAGGAATTACTAAGATTGACAATATCTTCCTAGCAACATTTAACAGTAGTGACCAATCTCTATCTGCATATTTAACAAATAAAAATATTTAACTAGAATTTTAAATAGATTTAAACTGTAATAGCTGGAGTACACAAAAATCCGGTTTACTCAAGAAAAAGTGCACTTTTTATAATATCCTTGCAACGGCTTCAAAAAAAAACAATTAACTACATCAAACGCGTCTTTTTTGTTTTATGTTAACTATTGACTTTACTTCCATATTGTGGTAGAATAAATATTGTGATTACACATGAAGGAGGAATTAAAATGGAATTAAATCAAACACTTATTTTTGGACACAAAAATCCAGATACAGACTCAATAATGTCATCTATGGTTATGGCAAATTTAGAAAATCAATTAGGAAACACTTCTAAGGCCGTTCGTCTTGGAAATATAAATAAAGAAACAGAATATGCAATTAATTATTTAGGTATTGAAGCACCTGAATTAATTTCAGATGTAACTGACGGTCAAAATGTTATATTAGTAGACCATAATGAATCAACACAAAGTGCTGGTAACATTTCAAATGCTATTATAAAAAAAGTTGTTGACCATCATACAATGAACTTCGTTGCTCCATACCAATTATATTATAGAACAGAGCCAGTTGGATGTACTTCTACTGTTTTATATAAAATGTATAAAGAATATGATGTTCCTATTACAAAAACAATCGCTACAATGATGCTTAGCGCTATAATTTCAGATACTTTATTATTCAAATCACCAACATGTACAACTGAAGATAAAGCAATTGCTGAAAAATTAGGAAAAATAGCTGAAGTTGATGTTAATGTTTATGGAACAAATTTATTAAAAGCTGGTACTGATTTAAGTGATTATACACCAGAGCAAGTAATTAATATTGATAGTAAATTATTTGAAAAAGGTGGAAAGAAATTCAAAATTGCTCAAATTAACACAGCCGATATAGATAGCGTTTTCAAAAATAAAGTATATTTCGAAGCAGCTATAAATAACGAAATAAAAAAAGATAACTTAGACTTGTACGTTTTTGCTGCTACTGATATATTAAATTCAAATTCAAAAATTATTTCATTAGGAAATGATTCTGGAATAGTTGAAAAAGCTTATGGTGTAACACTAGATGACCATACAGCAATGCTTGAAAATGTTGTTTCAAGAAAAAAACAAATGCTACCAAAAATATTAGAAAATTTAGACTAAAATATTTAATCCCACGACATACTCAATTGTCGTGGGATATTTTTTTAATAATATAATTATATTTCAATTTGCTTTTCATTATCATAAAAATCTTTCAAATAAGCGATTCTTTCTTGATGTATTCGGTCTTTTAATTTTTTGTTTGATGGTATGTTATATTTTTTCATTACAGTTTCACCATTAACTTTTGTTAACACTTGTTTACCTAAATTAGCAAATCGTACTTTGTCTAGTCTTGTTCCTCTGCAATTTCGGTCTGATTCTACTATTATTTCTAACCCCTCTAATCCTAATGGTGTTTTATTTATACGTTCAAAAAATTCTACCTGTTTGTTTGGTGTCATTTTATTAAAAATTCCTGCTTTCATATGCTCTTTTGCAGATATCATTCCACATTTTATCCATGATGTTGGCATTTTTAATCTTTTACATAATTTTTTAACCTCTGCTACACCATTTTTATCATGATTTATATGATGTGGATATTCACTTTTTGGTGTTACCCCCTTTCCTAAATCATGAACTAATGCTGAAAACCTTATTTTTTCATCTTTTGTTAGCTCTGTTGCTTTTTTTAATGCTAACATTGAATGATTATATGCATCGCCTTCTGGATGATATTTTTCTGGTTGAAGTGCGCCTATTAATTTATATATTTCAATAAAATGTACATCTAATACATCTGCCCTTCTTAAATTATTAAAAAAGTTCTCTGGATAATCTGTATTAAGAGCTTTTCTTAGCTCTTCAAATACTCTTTCAGCAGATAATAAATTTAGCTCTGGTTTTAATTCATTCATTAATTTTAATGTTTCTGGCTCTATTTCAAAATTGAATTTACTTGAAAATCTTGCTGCTCTGTACACTCGTAATGGATCTTCTTTAAAACAACTTGTTGTTGCTCTTATTATATGATTTTGTAAATCTTCTTTTCCGCCATATGGGTCGATTATTTCTCCAGTTATTACATCTTGGGCCATTGAGTTTATTGTAATATCTCTTCTGCTTAAATCCTCTTCTATTGTAATACTTGAATTACAGGTTACTTCAAAATTTTTATGACCTGTTCCTGTTTTCTTTTCCGTTCTTGCTAATGCAAACTCTTTTCCATCTAAGTCAAATACTTCAAATGCTTTTCCTCTTTTAAAAGACTCTGGAAATAATTTTTCGAATTTCTCTGATGATATACCTGTTACACAATAATCTTCATCATGAGGAGGTTTGTTCATTAATTTATCTCTTACTGCACCTCCTACTAAATATAATTTGCCACCATTTTTTTCAATTATCTTTGCTATATCTATTATATTTCTCATATTTATAAAACCTTTCTAAATTATAATAATACCTACAATTTCTATTTAATTTTATTTTTCTTTTATTAATTTACTTTAACTAATCTAATTAATTTCTTCAGAGTCTAATATTATTGTTACTGGACCATCATTTAATAGCTCTACTTTCATATCTGCACCAAATACTCCAGATTGTATATTTCTTTCTAGCTCTTTGCTACACATCTTTTTAAAATATTCATATAATTTATTTGCTTTTTGAGGTTCACATGCCTCTGTAAAGCTTGGTCTATTACCACTTTTGCAATTTGCATATAAAGTAAATTGAGATATTATTAATATATCACCATTTATATCTTTTACTGATTTATTCATCTTTTTATTTTCATCTTCGAATATTCGTAACTTACATATTTTTTTTACAAATTTATCTGCAATTTTTTCGTCATCATTTTTTCCAATTCCTAAAAAAATTAATAAGCCTTTTTCTATCTTTCCTACAGTTTTTTCATCTACTTTTACTTGTGCATTTTTTACTCTTTGTACAACAATTTTCATTTGTTACCTCCCTTTATTTTATAGTAAATATATAATATTTTTATACAAAATGAAAAAATCAAAAATCATTGAATTTACAAATGTATTTTCAATGATTTTTGCAATACAATATTATGTAAAATAATATTGTTCTTTGTAATTTTTTAATTAATTTCATCACTTATATATTAATTGTTTGGTGGACTTTGTGAAGTGATTTTATCATCTTTTATTTTAAAAATTGAATATGTAGTATCTGGCTCTGGAGTAATTCCATAATATGAATTTACAATATTTTTTGTAATAATTGCTGTTGAAGCTATTATTAGTATTGCTACTCCTATAAATCCTATAACACTTGCAACTGATAAAAAACAAAATCTTGTGAATTTTGCTAATGTAAGTACAACTGTTTTTGCGAATTTTAATAATGCTGTTGCTGTTTTATGCTCTTTTAATTTTTGATATTCTTGTTTTATTTCAATTAGTGCTAGTTCCTTTTTTTCTATAATAACAGGTAATAATAATTTTTTATCATTTTTAATTACTGGTAATAAACTTTCTTTTTTATTTTCAATAATATTTTTGTTAGGTAATATTTCTAAACAATTTTTTTGCGTAATATTACTTTCCATATTGGCAAACTCACCCCCGTTACTATTTTTTTCTTCTTTATAAATATTATCTTTAGTTTCTTTTTGGTTATCCTCCTCTTTATCTTTTGTGTACATTTTATTATTTGTTGAATCACTATTTTCTATATATTCATAATTTATTTTTTTGCCACAATTACTGCAAAAATTATTTTTATATGATATTTTATTTCCACAATTACTGCAAAAATGCTTTTCTCGTACTAATTTACTACCACATTTTTTACAAAATTTGGCATTTAGATTTAATGATTCGTAGTTGCATTTTGTACACTTCATATAATCTCCTTAATCTAAATACTTATAAAATAATTATAACTCATTTTTTTTCAAAAATAAATAGGTTTACGTGTATTTTTTATGTTTTATAAATTTTAGTTAATATATCACAAAAAGATGACAACATAATGTCATCTTTTTGTAATATATTTATAATTATTAATTTTGTATTTTTTGTCTTACCATTTCTGTACTTGTTGTTATTACATCAAATTTATATCCATTTGCTAGGCCGTAGTCTATTATTTCTGGTAGTGCTTCTAGTGTTTTATTATTTCCACTAAAATCGTGCATTAGCACTATATTATCTCTTCCTGGTTTTAGACCTTTTGTTACATTAGCATATACTGCTTCTTTTGTTTTTACATCTCCCGAGTCACCAGACATTACATTCCAATCATAATATTTAAAGCCTTCGCTTAATACTTTTTCGGTAATTTTTGTCATAATTCCTGAACAATATTTTCTGCTTACTGTATTCGAACTTCCACCTGGGAATCTTAAAATCATTGTTTTTATTCCTGTTGTTTTATATATTTTTTCCTGTAATGTTTTTATATTATTATAGCAAACATCTACTGATGCATATATTTTTGAATAATCATGTGAATATCCGTGTATTCCTATTGAATGACCTTCTTCAGCTTCTCTTTTTACTAGATGTTCTGTTGATTCATTATAGTTTATAACAAAAAATGTTGCATGAACACCTTTTTCTTTTAAAACATCTAATATTTTTGGAGTAATTGTTGTGCTTGGTCCATCATCAAATGTTAAGTAAATTATTCCTGTTGTTGCTTTTTCACTTACAATTACTTTTCTTTCCTCTGTTGCTGTATTTCCATTTGAATCTGTTACTGTATATTTTACAATATATGTTCCATTTTTTGATGTGTCAACATCTCCAGAAATTTTAATGTCTTTTGATACATCTCCATCTTTATTATCTGTTGCTGTTGCTCCTTGCTCTGTGTATTTATTTCCAGTTATTATACTAACAACTGATGCACCTTTTAATTTTATTACTGGAGCTGTTGTATCTATAATTTTAACGTATCTAACTGTTTCTGCTTTATTTCCTGATGAATCTGTAACTGTGTAGTGCTCTTCAAAATTATTACTATCTTTTTCAACCTTATTTACAATTACTTTTTCAGTAACATCTCCATCTTTATTATCAATTGCCGTAAATCCTGGCTCTTCAAATGTTTTGCCATATTGTAAGCTATATTCTGTATCACCTTTTAATTGAATTTCTGGTGCTTTTGTATCTATAACTTTTACAGTTCTTGTATAATTTTTATATTTATTAAAATATGGAACTTTATATGTTATTGTATAATCACCAATTTGTGTTAAATTTACATTGTTTTCAACTATTACTTTATCACTTATGTTTTTAAACTGTGTATATACTTTAATTCCTTTATCTTCATATGTTTCACCATATTCTACAGTTTCAACTTTTTCTCCTTGATATTTTATAATAGGAACTTTACAAAAATATAATACAGCAATTGCTAGTAATATAATTGCTAATAATACTATTAAGAAAATATGACCTTTTTTCACTTTTTTTTCGTTAACGTGTTTTATCAATCTATTTTCACTGTTAAACATTCCTTCATTATCATTTGATTCGTACATTTTTCCCCTCCTAAACACAGACTATTTTACAACTTTTTTTTACAATATACAACATTTTTTTAATTTTTTTATGATATTTTTTTATAGATTTTAATTACTAAATTGAAGTTACTTTTTCTAATTAGAATTTACTTCTTAGTTGACCATATATTTTTTATTTATTATCATAATTCACAGTAAAATATGGTAATTTCAAATAAAAAAATCATTGAAAATACATTAGTACATTCAATGATTTTTTTGATTTTCTAGTTTAATATTATTCCTCTTCAAAAAAAGCTTCAAACTCTTCTGCTGAAATTATTTCTTGTCTCATTAAGGTCGTTGCAACTTGCTCTAGTTTGTCCATATGCTCTGATAATATTTTTTGTGCTTGATAATATGCAGTGTCTATTAGTTGTTTTATTTCAGCACCTATTGAATCTTCAAATCTGTCTCCTAGTAACTCCATTTGATATGGATCTTTTTCTGTATTTATTGATATTGGACCTACTATGTCGCTCATTCCATATATTGTTACCATGTCTGTTGCTATTTTTGTTGCTACTTCTATATCATTACTTGCTCCTGTTGATATGTCATCTAGTGCTAATTTTTCTGCTGCTCTTCCTCCTAGTAGTGATATTAGTTTTTCTTGCATTTCCTGTTTTGATACATAGAATTTATCTTCATTTGTTTTATACATTGTGTATCCACCTGCAACGCCTCTTGGTATTATTGACACTTCTTTTATTTCTTTTTGTGTTTCTAAATATCTGCTAACTATTGCATGTCCTGCTTCATGGAATGCTGTTAATTTTTTATCTTTTTCTGATATCACTCTGCTGTGTTTTTCAAGTCCTACAGTAACCTTTTTTACTGCATCTTCGATATCTTTGTTTGTTATTGCTTTGTGTCTTTTTATTGTTGCTATTATTGCTGCTTCGTTTAATATGTTTGCTAGCTCTGCTCCTGTAAATCCTGCTGTGTCTTCTGCAATACTTCTTAAATTTACTGATTCGTCTATTTTTTTGTCTTTAGCATGTATATTTAAAATTGCTTCACGTCCATTTAAGTCTGGTAATCCAATTGTTATTTGTCTATCAAATCTTCCTGGTCTTAATAATGCTTTATCTAACATTTCTGGTCTGTTTGTCGCTGCTAATACTATTATTGCTTCTTCTGTGTCAAATCCATCCATTTCAACCAATAATTGGTTTAATGTTTGGTTATTTTCACTTTCAGACCCACTTGATGTTGTTCTTCTTGAACCTATCGCATCTATTTCATCTATGAATACTATACAAGGAGCTATTTTTCTTGCTTTTTCGAATAATTTTCTTACTCTTGATGCACCAAGTCCTGCGAACATTTCTATAAATTCTGATCCACTCATAGAAATAAATGGTACATCTGCTTCACCAGCTATTGCTTTTGCTATTAATGTTTTACCTGTACCTGGATTTCCACATAATAGAACACCTCTTGGTATTTTTGCTCCCATTTCTTGGAATTTTTTTGGTTTTTTTAAGAAGTCAACAATTTCAATCATTTCTTGTTTTTCTTCATCTAGTCCTGCAATATCTTTGAATGTTGTTTTTGTTTTTTGAGTTGTAGCATCATATACTTTTCCTTTATCTCCTAAACCTTGCATTTGCATTATCATTACTAATAAAACTATAAGCATTATTGTTGGAAGGAATGAAAGTAATTTTTCTCCTACTACAGCTAATACATTTTCTTCTTTTTGATTTAAATTTATTGTTTTACCTTCTTTTACTTGATCTTGAACAAATTCTATAAAAGCTTCGCTTTCTGGAACTTTTACTTCTTTTTCTTCATCTTGATCTTTTAGTTTTACTTTTACTGTAGTACTTTTTTCTTTCATTTCAATTTTTTCTACAGAATCTTCTTTTATTTTAGTAATTAAATCTGTATATGCTAGTGTTTTTTCTTCTTTTTCTTTACTATAGTTTGTATATTGAAATATTCCAAAAGCAAGTCCAGCTATAGCTAAAATAACTATAATTACAGTAATTAGATATTTCTTTTTATTACTTTTTTTATTTTCTTTTGAATCCATTATTAAACTCCCTTCGTGTATTTACTAATCGTTTTGTATATTATCACTTTTTTTATTATCACTAGTTATTAATAAAATTGATGTCATCATATAAATTATAGCGATTGACGTATACATTATTGAAAAATACTTCATATAAAATCCGGTAAGTGAATTTATTATATAATATATACCTCCTAAAAGTACTGAAAGTGTTATTGCGTGAATTGCAATATTAAATGTATTTGTAAATGTAAATTGTTTATCTATAATTTTTGATATTATATATCCTATAGTTGCAATTACCAATACATCTGTAATTGTTGATATTGTCATTAAAATAAATACCCAAATTAATACTGTTGCTGACATAATTATATAAAACTTTATACTTAAATTAGATAAAATATTTATTATATCTTCTTTATTAATATCTTCATAAAAATAATCATTATACTTAATTTTTAAAATATTATTGTCTAATTTTATTGTGCAATATTCTTTTCCAATAACAACTTGTGCTTTATTTTCAAGCTCTTCAAGGTTTTCTTTGCTTGTATCTATTATTACATATTTATTAAATAAAGTTTTGTTTTCATCATTGTTTATACTTAAAATTCCGCTTGAATAATTTAAACTTGTAATTTCTTCATTAATTAAGTTTTTAAATTCTTTTATTCCATTATTAACATTAATTATTGTGCAAACAGTAAGTATTATGGAATAAAAAACTACAAGTTTGAAAAAATACTTTATATTTTCAGATATGTTTTTATTTGCAATTTTTTTATAATAATCAAAGTTATTTATACTTTTTATAAAATCTACAATAAAAATTCGTTTTTTGTTCTTTTTCACTGGTTCTCCCTCTAAATTTCATTGTAATAGGCTATTTTTATATTAAATAGCCTATTACGAAATTTTATTAATGTTTATCTATTTCATCTGTAGGGTCTGGTGTTACAGTATTGTCTGGTTTTGTTGTATTTTCATTAGTTGTATTATTATCACTTGGTTTGTCATTATTTTTCTTTTCTATTTTATTCACAGTTATTGTTATTTTAGTATCTTTTGCAACAACTTCTCCTGCAGATAAACTTTGACTTAAAACTGTACCATCTGCTTTAATTGGATCTGATTTATATCTTACAGTTACTTTTAAAGACTTAAGCTCTGCTCTAGCTTCAGCTTCCGTTTTTCCAACAACATTTGGTACTACAATATCTGTTGAAACCTGAATATCTACTCCATCTACTGGTGTAGTAGTTTTTCCTTCTGAAGTTGGGCTTGTATGTATTGTACAAGTTTCTGATGGAACTGATGATGAATATCCTGTTGTTTTCCAAGAAGGATTTCTTTCCTTTTCTGGAACATATCCAACATATTGAGTGCTTGGGCAATATTCAGTTGCTAATTTACCTGATTCTGTACAAATTTTTAAAGAATGTCCTTCACAATCTTTTGGAACTGCATTTTCAGCAAATACTTCTGAATATGTATCTGAACAAGAGCTTGTCGCTTTACATCCTGATTTTTTACATATTGTTACGTGTACTATTCCACTTGGCTCTGTAAATGTTGCACTTGCTTTACCTTCGTGAACTTTTTTCATTACAGCATTCCATACTTTAGCTGCATAATTTCCACTACCATTTACTACAGCATTATCATCATATCCATACCATGTTGCAGCTGTATAATATGGAGTCATACCACAAAGCCATCTATCTTTATTATCGTTTGTTGTACCTGTTTTTGCTCCTACATCTATTCCAGACATTTTACAACTTGTTGCTGTACCGTGATCTCCTTCAACTGGTTGTTTTAATAAACTTTTCATTACATATGCATTTTGCTCTGACATTACTCTTTCTGTTGTTTGTTTAGATTCTACTACTAATTCTCCTGATGAATCTTCTACTTTTGTGTAAAATATTGGAGAATTATATACTCCATTATTTGCTATCATTGAATATGCTGCAGCCATTTGTAATGTTGTAACACCGTGTGTTAAACCTCCAAGTGCTAATGATAAACTTGAATCATTTTTTTGTTTATTTTCACTTGATTTCACTAATGATGTAATTCCAACTTTTCTTGCAAAATCAATTGCATTATCAGGTCCAATTTCAGACATAATTTTACACGATACGACATTTGAAGAAACCTCTATTGCATTTCTTACAGTACAAGGACCTGCATATGTGCTTGTTGATTTTGGCTCATAGTTCTTTCCAAATGTTGTTGCTGAGTTATAATAAACTGTTCCAGCATTTATAACACCTTTTTCAACACCGCATCCATATGATACTATAGGTTTAAATGATGAACCTGGTTGTCTTGTACTGCTTGTTGCTCTATTTATACCTGTTGCATCAACATCAGTACCTAAACCTCCCATACAAGCAACTACTTGGCCCGTTGTATGATCCATTATTACCATTGCTGATTGTGAATGATTTTTTGCATTTGATGAATTTAACACAAATTCGTCACTTTTATAAACTGATTCTATTTTATCTTGAACGTCTTTTGATTGTGTTGTATAAATTTTATATCCTCCACCATATACACGGTTTTTTGCATATTCTACTGAATAATTTTTTTCATTTACTAAGTCATTTACAACTTCATCTATTGCAGCTTGTATAAAGTATGATTTTACACTGCTTCCTGGTAAAGTACCTTTTGAAAATTGTAATCCCTTTTCTACATTATCATATGCTGTTTTATATTGTTCATCTGTTATATATCCAAGATCTTTCATTTTTGTAAGAACTGTTTTTGTTCTATCTTTTATTTTTTTATTAACTTGTTCTTGTTTTGTTGAATCCCCCTCATTTTTAAATGGGTTGTATGTATTTGGTGCATTATTTATTCCTGCTAAAAAAGCACATTCTTCAACTGATAATTCACTTGCAGATTTATTAAAATAATATGTTGATGCCATTTCTACACCACAAATATCTCCACCATCTGCACCTAATGGAATTATGTTTAAATAAAGCTCTAAAATTTGGTCTTTTGAAATCATTTTTTCTACTTGATATGCTCTAGACATTTCTTTTATTTTTCTTTCGACACCAGCTTTACCTGAATTTTCTCTTTCATCGGTAATATTTTTTATTAACTGCTGTGTTATTGTACTTCCACCAAATGATGAATCTCCTTTTAAAATATATGTTGTTGTTGCAGCCAAAGTTCTTTTTAAGTCTACACCATTATGGCTATAAAATCTTTCGTCTTCTATTGCAACAAATGCTTTTGGCAAATATTGACACATATCTCCAATGCTAATAATTTCTCTGTTTTCATTTCCAGATAGCTCTGCTATTACAGTGCCATCTTTGTCATAAATAACAGTATTTGCATTTGATAGTAATAAATCATCTTTTGATAAAGCAAATTTATCACTAAAGAATATTCCACAGAATATTCCTACTGCAACTAATACCATCAATACAAATAATAATACCAAAACAATAAATACTTTTTTTAACTTTGGATGTTTGCTTTTTTTCTTTTGGCTCTTATTAGGCACCTTTTTTCTTGATACATTACTACTAACAGAACTAAAAGACCTATTTTTTGAATTTTTTTCCATATTTAATCTCCTTTATATTTTTATTACTTGTAAAATCTTAACTGTTTCATAATATATAGATAAACTATATATTTTTAATTTCCTTTAAAATTATATTATAAATTAAGGAAAAATAAAAGCTTTTTCGAGATATTTTATTATTTTGCCAATAAAACTAGAGCTTTCTTTATTAAATTTTCCAAATTTTCATCTTTATTATCAATTTTTGGAATAATTTTTTCAATTTCTTTTCTTGTATATCCCAAAACCTGCAATGCTGAAATAAGCTCTTCAATATTTTTATTTTTATCAAGTACTGTTTTTAATTCTTCCATTTGATCATCTTGAATTTCCATCGATTTTAATTTATCTTTTAGCTCTAATATAATCCTTTGTGCTGACTTTGCTCCAATACCTGGTAATTTTTTTAATGTTGTTACATCATTTGAAACAACAGCTACTGCAAATGTTGAAGGTTCAATATTAGATAAAATAACAATTGCCGATTTTGCTCCAATTCCACTAACAGAAACAAGTAATTCAAACATTCTTAGCTCTTCGCTTGAAGAAAAACCATAAATGCTAATATCATCTTCTCTTACTTTTAAATAAGTATAAACTTTAACTATTGAGCCTATTTCTCCAATTTTTTTCATTGAATTTTCTGACATAAATATTTTATATCCAATTCCATTGACATCTATGACAATGTAGTCTAATGTTCTGAATTCAAAAATTCCTTTTATATATGCAAACATAAACTTCCTCCTTATATAAATTTATTATATTTTACCATATGTTTTTTTTATTTCAAGAAAAAGTTTTGTAAAATTTAGTCGAAAAGGGACCCCATAATGGGGCCCCTTTTTTAAGAGAGCTCTTTTGTTTGTTTACGACATCATTCTGAAATTGCCATAACCGGCATATGTCAGAATAATCGAACCACTCGATCCGTCGTTTCTCGTCAGGAAAACGGTTTCTCCATCGATGTTTGTAATAAACAGTATTTCGCCATTTACTAAAAAATCGGTGGTTCCGTCATCCAGCGCGATGTACCAGCTCGTGTTAACGAACTTAATAAATTCGCCTTTTTTGACGGGATTTTTTGGCCCAATTTCATTTTCTCTTTTCAAACTACTTTCTACCCGAAAACAATCGGGTTCAGTCATGTTGATTGAGAATATGCCGCCATGTACATATATCTCATATACGTTGTCATACATATATGAAACAATTGTAAATGTTTCTCCACTATATAACGTATCGAGAACATTTCCAACATGTACATCACGGAGGTTCCAAGGTCCTCCATTCAGTTTTACCGTATCGCCCGGCGAAAAAGCCGTCTTTACGGGTTCTGTTGTCCCCTTGGTGGTGGTCGTCGTGGTCGTGGTGGTCGCACTTGTGGTGGTCGTAGTTGTCGTGACTGTCGTAGTGGTGGTTGTCGTGGCTGTCGTAGTCGCTTTGGCCGTTGTAGTCGTTGTAGTTGTTGCCGTAGTTTCTTTGGTAACAGTTACAACAGACTCATCCACTTTCGTGAAGGCTGTAGCGTCTGTAACACAGCACCAAAGGATTGCTCCTCTGAAGCTGATTTTCAGCCAATTCCCGGACATAGGCTGAATTACCAGGAATTTATCTCCTGTTTTCAGCTGAACAATGATGTTCTCATCGTTGCTCAGATCCGGTGACGAACGAAGATTCCACGATATACCATCAAACCGAGCTACATCGCCCGACTTGAAAGTTGTAGAATTGTCAACATTTGTCACAACATTGGTCGTGCTTCTTGTCGACGTAGTAGCTTCAACATCCGTTGTTGCAGTAGTGCTTTCGGTTGTTGTTACTGCTTCTACAGTTGTTGTGGTCGCTTCTGTTGTGGTTGCTTCTGTTGTGGTTGCTTCTGTTGTGGTCGTGGTTTCCTTTTCTCCTTCCGTCGCCTTTTGAGCAACAATTTGGAGAATTAGGAAAGCGTCTTGCAAGTCTATTTGACCGTCTGGATAAACATCATATTTTGAATTGTATTCCAGACTGCCATTACTTACAGCTTTTTTGGCGTAGTACTGCAAAACGCAAAATGCATCTTCAAGATCGATTTTGCCATCGCCATTGGCGTCGGCATCGATTTCACCTTTCTGATGCAATTTTGCTGTTGCAGTTGCGACAGCAACGGTTTCAGAATTGGCATTTTCTTCTGCATACGTTGTAATTGGAATAGTCCATAACAACATACACAAAAGAGTAAAAAAAGCGAGTATTTTTTTCAATTTTTTTCCTCCTTTTAGATACGGTCGCGAGCTCTCTTAGCTGAACCTGCTTTTTCAAGCATCAATTTATTATATAATAAATTTACATAATTTTCAATATTTTCCACAATATTTTTAAAACTTTATCCAACTTTTTTCACTTTATTATAATTTCAATATTAACTCTACACAAAAGAGACGACATTGCTGTCGCCTCTTTTATAGAATAGTAAAAGTAAAATTATGTCTTATGAATTTTGTCGATTTCGTTGTTTTGTTTAAATACGGTAGGTCTTTACCAATCCGTAGGAACAAATTCTAAAGTCGGTCTTTCCGTCTACGATTCCCACATCCTTGACATTGCTCAATTGAAAACACGATCTTGAAAGCGAATCCTTCGATTCATCCTCTCCGTGGTTCAACAGCAGGAGGCCAATTCTACAAAATGGCTTCACCAAATCAATAAGTCCGTCCATTCCTGCGTGAGACGAGAACTCGCCCGTCCATTTTACAGTAGCATATTTTTTTCTTACAATTCCACTTGTCATTACAAATTCGCCTTCTTGAGCCTCAAGGACTCTTCTAGACACGCTATCTGGCGATGTATATCCTGTCAAGTAGATTGCTGCTGATTTTTCCGAAATGAATTGCGGAATATACCAGCTTGCAGGTCCAAAGTTTCCCATTCCTGAAGTCGTAACTATAATTTTCGGCGTTTTTGATGCCATTACTTGTATACGATCTTCAACAACAATTGCTCTTTTTGGAATGAAATCCTTTATTTCGACGGTTTCGAGATACTTCCACAAATATGTGAGCTTGATTCCAAGTCCACCGTCCATAAATATAGGAGTATCACCCAAAGCACCTTCTTCTTCAAGCTGCCTCAGATTCCAAAGAACGACCTGGTATCTTCCAAATGCGAAGGCAGGTATAATAACCGTCTTTTCATTTGCCACAAGCTCTTCAATCTCTCGTTTAAACAAACCTTTCTCCACATTTTCTTTCTTCCTTGAGCCATATGTGGATTCGAGAACCATCATTGACAACCGCTTTTTAAGAATGTCGGATGGAATTGTGGTTCTTTTGCTCGAAAAATCGTTTACGAGATTATAATCGCCTGTAAACAGGATGGTTATATCCTCCTCTCCCGGATAGGAAATGACGACATAGACAGCTGATGCACCTTGAATATGTTGATTTTGTATAAACATCACTTTGATATTTTCCATGATATTAATAAAATCTTCATAATCACAGGCTCTGAATTTCTTCAAAGCACGCTCCAAATCAGCATTTCCATAAATCGGATCCTGACTCGAAGCAATGATCGACTCCGTGTTTCGGAGCAATTTTTCAGAAACTTTCAATGTGTCATTTGTCATAAAGGTTCTGCACGTGGCTCCATACTTATACAGCATAGGAATTCTGCCACAATGGTCTACGTGTGCGTGTGTAAGAATTATTGCCGCAAGTTTTTCCGGTTTAAAGCCGATTGTCCGGTTCTTTTCTTCTTGCTCAGCCAAGCCTTGATACATACCAAAGTCGACTAAAAAGGTCTCTTTGGTTCCATCTGGGTAGCTTACTGTTACAAGAGAATTTGATCCGGTTACACTATCCTGCAACGATTGGACATCTGCATAAAACCGAGTCTTTTTGCCCATAACTTACTTTTCTCCTTTTCATTTATTTACAAAAGTTCTTGAACTCCTGTCTAGGCTCATTATATACACTTTTTCGACATTATGCAATATTTAATTATATTTTTTATACAAAATGTATAAAGACACAAACGGGTAAAACCCATTCGTGTCTTCATTTTGTGACTTAAGTTAAGAATTTTTTAAGATCTGCTGGTACGTCGTTTTTTGATCCATAATAGCGAATATTTGCTTTTTGCTGCTTGGTTATTTGTGCGATTACAATAGTTTTTGAATTGATGTGTATTGCCAAATAATCTTGCGAATATGCCTTTTTAATTTTTCCTTCTCTTCTTTTTCCAGCTGGAGTAAAAATAGAAAGATTAGGAAATTTTTCAGAATCAAATTCATAATAATTACCAACAACAGTTTCATCATCTAAAATAATTACATCACCAACTTTTATTTCATCATATTTTGCTAACAATTGATTTAAAATAGATAAAAACCGCGACTCAGAGACTGATGAGTATTTATACAAAGTACAATTATTTACTCTGTTCAATTTTCCGAACAAGTAACAACCGTAATCACGTGTATACATTGCCTCAACATTATTTTGACTATAGAACATACAAATGTTTTTATCTGCACTTTCTGTTGTTTTATTGGCAAATTTTGCTTCACCATAATATGCAACTAAATTCAGTAAATACTTTGCATTTTTGCTATTTCCTTTTATTTCTCCGAGTTGAATATCAGAAATTAATATACTTTCATATGCTTTCAAAAGGCTGTTGAGCTCATTTTCAGTGAGCCCAATCATACAGCTATCTAAACCAACAATACCTTTTCCTTTACACGGATTTGGAACTATTGTTTTAAATGAATTAGGAACCATTACATCAGCATTGTATAATTTACACCATAGTATGTTTCTAGCATTGCCAGAGATTAGCGTATACTTATTTTGACTGCATATCTGAGCCAATAATTTCTGATCCGGTCTTTCCGTGTACATTAATTCGTGGAATTGTAACGTATTGTCCTGTGCGAAAAATTTTAAAAGCTCTCTTGCTAAGCGGCTTCTCTTTTTTTTCATATCCAATTCCAGTACATCGTTTGCATACACGCAAAACTTTGGCTTTATGCCTTTTGCAACAATTTCCTGTAATACTTCACCAAATTGTTTAACTGATAATTCTGTTATTGTAGAATCAAATACAAATTTTTGGGTTTCCGTACTATTTACCAACTTTCCTGTTGTCCTATGACATAATTCGGAATACATTATTATTTGTTCTTTTTCTGCATTAACAGATCCGTTTGGGTTATTTCCAGTGCATTCAGATTGAATTTTGCTGTCTTTAACATCTCCGGTTTGAACATCTTCGGTTTGAACATCTTCGGTTTGAACTTCTTCGGCTTGAACTTCTTCGGCTTGAACTTCTTCGGTGCCAATTGCCTTAGATTTATTTTCAGTCAATTTTGGAATTATTAATTTCGATGTAAACTTAACTTTCCTCCCATCTACGATAAATTCGGATAATTGGTTTGAACTATCATATCTTTGTATCAATTTTTTTACCTGATTTCTGTTAATTGAGGTAATTCTTGATATTTCGGATATTGATATTTTCCGTTCTCGATTTGCCACTATGGTTTTTTGAATTGCTTGAAATTTCTCAAGACTACTCAAAAAAATCCCTCCTTGTAAAATATTTTGAAAAAATTTTTCAGGTGTATTATATCAATATGTTTTATTTATGTCAAGTTTGAGCTTTGCTTTTAATTTGTGCATTTTAAGGCACTAATTTTCAACAAAGAGCACATTTTCAGCTCAAACTTTTTTATCACAAATTCTATTTATATATTTTTTTTCGTATTCTAATTAAGCATGAAAAAAGCACTCTAATGGAGAGTGCTTTTGCCCTAATGGAAGGCATTTTTTTACTTAAATTAATAAAATAACCATTTTTGACGTTCTGCCTCCATACGGAGCTCCTCCTCCGTCGGAATGCTATCTGTCAAGATTTCCTTGTCATTTTTCGTCCTCGAAAACCAGCCATTATCTATTCGCATCTGGATTTCGAAAGCGAATTCATATTTGAATTCTTCAATGTCATTTGAATAAAAAAAGTAATTAATGATCTCTTTATATCCCATATTGGGATGATCAATTGAGTCATCCACATAAGGATCGACATTTCTGAAATAGTCAGAAAAAACTTCATTTATCCAAAATTGGAATTCTTCATTTTCTTCCAAATAAGGAAATTCTTCTTTGATGATCTGTGCAATTGCGCAGAAAACTTTTGCTTCGGATTTGGTTTCAATATAAAAATCCGAAAAAAGTTTGTCCGCCATTGCTTGGTAGTTTATGCCAATGATATTTTTTTGTTCCGTCATAAAAGTTCCTCCCATTATAAATACGGATGGTTTTCCTACACCTTTATTATACAACGTTTTTTTATATTATGTCAATTTTTTTTATAAATTATCATTTTCATAATTACTACACATAGACTCATCGGGAGTTTGTGTATTGCAATTTACAGTTGGTGTTACTGTAATTTGTTTTAGTAAACACTCTTGATTATTTAAATTATTAAATTTACATGTTTCTACTGTACAATTAATTTTTTGCTTATCCATAAAAATCACATTCCTTATATAATATTATTTAGGTTTTTGTGGATTTACCTATAAACCTCTGCATATGTTTTATGCTCTATTTTATTTTTTCCTTTAAATGATATTATTATACATAAAATAAAACAGATAAATCAATTCTACTTAATTTACCTGTTTTATTTTTAATTTTTACTTACAATAGTACCTTCTTTACTATCTTTTACTAAATATCCTTTTGATGTTAATTCATCTCTTAATTTATCTGATTCTGCCCAATTTTTATTTGCTCTTGCTTCATTTCTTTTATTTACTAATTCTTGTATTTCTTGTGGCAATACAATTTCTTCTTTTTTATATTCTTTCAAATTAAATCCTAAAACTTCATCAAATTTTAAAATTAAATTTGCTAATTTTTTAGATTTTACTGGATTTTTTATTACATCCCATACAACACTCATTGCTACTGGCATATTTAAATCATCATTTATTGCTTGCAAAAACTTTTGCTCATATTGTGATATTTGTTCATTATCTATATCTTCTGTTCCTTCTAAATGTTTTAAATATCCATCTCTTAAACGAGCTAATGCTATTTTTGCTGAATCCATTGCTTCAAATGTAAAATTTATTTTCTTTCTGTAATGTGATGAAAAGTTAAACATTCTATATACATATGGCTCATATCCTCTTTCTTTTAAATCATCTAATGTATATAAATTACCTAAACTTTTTGACATTTTTCCGCCATTTACTTGCAGGAATTCTACATGCATCCAATAATGTGCAGGAATTTTACCACAAAATCCTTTTCCTTGTGCTATTTCATTTTCGTGATGAACCGGTATATGGTCTACTCCTCCTGTATGTATGTCAAATTCTTCGCCTAAATATTTATAACCCATTGCAGAGCACTCTAAATGCCATCCTGGATAACATTTGCCCCAGAATGAATCCCATTTCATTAAATGATTTTCTGGTGCCTTTATCCATAGTGCAAAATCATTTGGATGTTTTTTATTTGGATCTACATCAATTCTTGCTTCTGTGTCTTTTTCATCTACATCTTTATTTGATAATACACCATATTTATCTAGTTTTGATGTATCAAAATATATAGTGTCTTCTGTTTCGTATGTATACCCATTTGCAATTATTTGTTTTACATATTCTTCCATACATTTTATATGCTCTGTTGCTCTTGCTATTACTTCTGGCATATCAATATTTAATTTTCCCATATCACCTAAGAATATTTTTGTATAATAATCTGCTATTTCAAATGGATCTTTGTGCTCTAATCTTGCTGCTTTCATCATTTTATCTTCACCTTCGTCTGCATCTGAAACAAGGTGTCCTACATCTGTTATATTCATTACATGCTTTAATGAATATCCATTATATTTTAATACTCTTCTTAAATTATCCATAAATAAGTATGCTCTTAAATTTCCTATATGAGCAAAACTATATACTGTAGGTCCGCAAGAATATAGACAGACTTTGTCCTCATGTATTGGTTTAAATTCTTCTTTTTTCTTTGATAATGTGTTGTAAACATTTAATTTCATATTCTTTACCTCCTACTTTTATTATATTGCTTATTATACAATATTGATTTTTAAATTACAAGATATTTAATTTTAAACTATTTTTCCTCCACCAAGTACTATATCATCTATATAAAATACGGCTGATTGTCCTGGTGTTAATGCCCTTTGTGGCTCTTTAAATGTTACTTTTATTGTGTCTTCATCTTGTTGTATTATTGTTGCTTTTGCAACTTTTGATGAATATCTTGTTTTTACATCTACATCTAGCTCTTTTTCTATTTTGTCTACTAATAATAAGTTTATATCTTTTACTATTAGCTCCTTTTTGTATAGCTCTGATTCTTCACCTACAATTACTTCATTTTTTAGTGGATTAAATCCTAAAACAAACAATGGTACTTTATATGATATTCCAAGTCCTTTTCTTTGACCTATTGTATAATTGTATAATCCTGTATGCTCTCCTAATACTTCACCTTTTGAGTTAACTATTTTTCCCTTTTTGGGTTTTATATTAGAATTTGTTTCTAGAAATTTTTTGTAGTTTCCATCTGGTATAAAACATATATCTTCACTATCTGGTTTATTTGCGACCTTTAAATCATGTGCTCTTGCTATAGCTCTTATTTCGTCTTTTGATTCAAAGTCGCTTAGTGGAAATAGTACATGTTCTATTAAATCTTTTGGTATATTCCATAATACATAACTTTGATCTTTTTTACCAGCTTTTGATTTTTTTAATACCCATCTTTGATATTTTTCACTATATTCTGTTTTTGCATAATGTCCTGTTGCTATGTAGTTACAACCTAGCTCTTTTGCTTTTTCGTACATAAAACCAAATTTTAAGTATTTGTTACATTCAATACATGGGTTAGGTGTTTTGCAGTTTGCATAACAATTTATAAAATCATCTATTACATGCTTTTTAAACTCGTTTTTATAGTCATATGTGAAGTGTGGAATTCCTATGGAATTACATACATTTTTAGCATCTATATATGTGTTTATATTACAACAACTACTTCCTGCAAATAGCTCTAGTGTTGTTCCTATAACCTCATAACCTTTTTCTTTTAATAAAAGTGCTGATACACTACTGTCTACTCCTCCACTCATTCCAAGGAGTACCTTTTTATTTTCCATAGTTTTAATCCTTTCAATTTATTTTTCTTCATTTTCTTTTTTATTTAATATATCTTCTATTGTATGCCAAGCTAATAGTGCACATTTTACTCTTGCTGGCATATGTGATACATTTTTAAAAGCTATTGCATCTTCTAGTTTTTTTAGCTCTTGCTCATCTGTTGTTTCTCTTTTTATCATTTCTATAAATGTCTTTATTATTTCTTTTGCTTGTTCTATTGTTTTACCTTTTAATGTATCTATCATTATTGATGTTGAAGCTTGTGATATCGCACATCCGTGTCCTGTAAACGCCATATCTTCTATTATATCGCCATTTAGTTTTAGCTCTATGCTTATTTCATCTCCACAGTTTGGATTATGTCCTATTTCGCAAAAATCCGCTTCTGGTAGCTTTTTTTTGTTATAGGAATTCATACTGTGTTCCATTATTAAATCATTGTATACATCTGTTAAATCTTCCATTTAAAAATCCTTTCATCATTGACAAAAAATATATATGTGTGTATAATAATTATAGGAAATGAAACACACAGAAATGAGTGTTACCATATTTTTTAGGTAAAACACCACATTGCCTGGGAAAGCAAAATGTGGTGTCTTTTTTTATTTATTCTTATTAGATATTACTAATAGTAATATGCTTAATAAGGTTATGTTTAGAATTATTGATATGTATGCTATTATTATAATTAGTAATATATTCATAAACACCACCTCCTATCTCTCAATTAATTGAGGGTTTAGAGGTAACACGCACATCTGCTTTATTCATTTCCTATGTTTTTTAGTATATTATATTTTTCTTTGAATTTCAATAGCTTTAGCGAATATTTATTCGCTTTTTTATATTTTACAGCTTTAATTATAGCCGTTTCGAAAACCTCTTATTTTATAATATATTTTTTGAACATATCATATGCTTTAATTAGAGCTTTTACTAAATTGTCTACATCTTCTTGAGTATTGTATATATAAAAACTTGCTCTACATGTTGAATCAAATCCTAAGTATCTTAGTAGTGGTTGAGCACAATGATTTCCTGACCTTACACATACACCTTCTGAATCTAATATACTTGCTACATCATGTGGATGTACTCCTTTTATATTAAAAGATATTACTGATGAGTGATTGCTTTCATTTGGTGTCATGTATATATCTAAAAATTCTAATTTACTTAGCTCAGCTCTTGCATATTTTACAATTTTTGTTTCAATTTGCTCTATGTTATCATATCCTAGATTTTCAATATAATCTATTGCTGCTCCTAGTCCTATTACTCCTTCTACATTTTGAGTTCCGGCTTCAAATTTGTTTGGTAATGGTGCATATGTTGTTTCTTGTTCATATACATATTCTATCATATCTCCACCCATTATGAATGGATTCATTTGATTTAGTATTTCTCTTTTTCCATACAATACACCTATTCCTAATGGTGCTAACATTTTGTGCCCTGAAAATACTAAAAAGTCTGCATTTAAATCTTGTACATCTATTTTCATATGAGGTATACTTTGTGATGCATCTACTATTACTATTGCTCCTTTTTTGTGTGCATATTTTATTATTTCTTTTACATTATTAATTGTTCCTAATACATTTGAAACATGAGTTATTCCCACTATTTTAGTATTTTCTGTTATTTTAGATTCAATTTCTTCTTTGCTTATTTCATACTCATTATTTATATACATGTATTTTAAATTACTTCCTGTTTTTTTAGTAACATATTGCCATGGTACTAAATTTGAATGATGTTCCATTATTGATAAAACGACATCGTCTCCATTTTTAAGGTTATCTAATCCATATGAATATGCTATTAAATTTAAACTTTCACTTGCATTTTTTGAAAAAATAATTTCTTCTGGATGTTTTGCATTTATGAATTTTGCTATTTTGGCTCTTGTAGACTCATAAATTTCTGTTGCTTCAATGCTTAGTGAATATGCGCCTCTGTGTGGATTTGCATTATGATTTTTATAGAATTCATTTATGGCATCTATTACTTGTGTTGGCTTTTGTGTTGTTGCTCCACTATCTAAGTATGAAATTTTTTTATTTGTAAAGATTGGAAAATCTTTTTTTATTGTTTGTGAATCTTTCATCATAGTCACACACTATCTCCTTTTTTTTAATCTAGTTTTGTATTTATTTCATCTAAAATTTCTTGTTTTAAATTTTCATCTTTTATGTTTTCTAGTATTTTATTAAATTTTGCTCTTACCATTAGTTTCATTGCTTCTTTGAAGTTGAAGCCTCTGCTCATTATATAGAATAGCTCTTTTTCTCCTACTTTTCCGGCTGAACTGCTGTGGTTTCCTTCTACATCTTCTTCAGAGCATAGTAACATTGGTAATGCTATTGATTTTGCTTTGTTTGATAATAGCATACATTCTTCGTTTTCGTTTCCTGTTGCTTTTTTACATCCTTTTTTGAAGTCTATTGTTCCTTTGAAATGTTTTTTTGATTGATCTTTTAATGCTCCTTGTACATTTATATCAATATTAGATTTCTTTCCTCTTAGCTCTGCTATATAGTTTATATCTATTAGTTGATTGTTTTTTCCTAGATATATTGATTCTAGTTTATTGTCTGATAAATCTCCTATTAAATTTGAATAGTAGTTTGTTATACTGTTTTTCCCTCCAAAATCAATTATTGTTGCTTTTATTTTTGATGATTCTTCAAGCTCTGCATCAATACTTAAAAAGTTGTTTGAGGTTTCACTTAGTAAATTAACAATAATTATATTTATGTTTGAATTATTTTTTGCTATAATTTTTATTATTCCATTATGGAAAGATTCTATATTTTTATCTGATTTATATTTAATTACAATTGTTGCTTTTGAATTTTCATTTGCTAATATTTTTACATTATCTATTAAATTTAAATTGTCACTACTTAAAATATTATCTATATTTATATTTTTTTCGTCACTGCCATCTATTTCAATATTAATATTTTTATTTGCTTTTTCTAGTACTTGATTTGTAAAAAAGTCACCTAATCCATAAGTTATATCGTATTTTTCAATATTAGAGCTTAATTTAATGTTTGAATTATTTTGTACTATTGTAGTTCCTTTAAATTCTTTTAAATTTTCTGGTATTTGTATATCTTCTAATTTAACATTATTAATATTAAAATTTCTTGATGTTCTAACAGGTGTTTCGTTTATTTTTAAAATACTCATTTTTATTCCTTTCATTTTAGCAATATTTTTATTTATCCTATTGCACCCTCTAATTCCATATTTATTAAATTGTTCATTTCTACAGCATATTCTATTGGCAATTCTTTTGATATTGGATATGCAAAACCTCTTACTATCATTGCTTTTGCATCCTCCTCTGATAATCCTCTACTCATTAAATAAAATATTGTTTTATCACTTATTTTACCAATTTTAGCTTCGTGTGAAAATTCAACTTCATCTGTTCTTATATCATTTGTTGGTATTGTGTCTGACATTGAAATATCATCTAACATCAATGATTCACATGATACTGATGATTTTGAATTTTCTGCGTTTTCATTAATACGAACTAAAGATCTATATGTGCACTTTCCACCGTTTTTAGATATAGATTTTGAATCAATAACACTTGATGTATTTTTTGCATTATGAACAACCTTAAATCCAGTATCTAGGTTTTGTCCTTTTCCGGCAAAAGATATTCCTGTATATTCTGTTTTTGCTCCTTCTCCGTTTAATATACTCATTGGATAAAGCATAGATATTTTAGATCCAAAAGAACCTGTAACCCAATCTACTTGTGCATTTTTTCCAACTAATGCTTTTTTTGTATTTAAGTTTAACATATTTTTTGACCAGTTTTCTATTGTTGAATATCTTAAATATGCATTATCTTTTACAAATAGCTCTACACATCCAGCATGTAAATTTACTTTATTATATTTTGGTGCACTACATCCTTCAATAAAATGTAAACTTGCTCCTTCATCAACAATTATAAGTGTATGCTCAAATTGTCCTGATTCTGGTGAGTTTAATCTAAAATATGATTGCAATGGTATATCAACTTTTACTCCTTTTGGAACATATACAAATGAACCTCCAGACCAAACAGCTCCATGTAATGCAACAAATTTATGGTCTGAAACTGGTACACATTTCATAAAATGTTCTTTTACTAAATCTGGATATTCTCTTACTGCAGTTTCCATATCTGTATATATAACACCTTGTTTTATTAGGTCTTCTTTCATACTATGATATACAACTTCTGAATCATATTGTGCTCCAACACCAGCTAAAGAAGTTTTTTCTGCTTCTGGAATTCCTAATTTATCAAATGTATTTCTTATGTCTTCTGGTACATCATCCCACGAATCATTTAATTTTGTTTTTGGTTTAACATATGTTGCTATTTCATCCATGTTTAATTCTGAAATATCTGGTCCCCATGTTGGTAGCTCTAGCTTATTGTATGTTTCTAATGCTTTTAATCTAAATTCTCTCATCCATTCTGGGTCGTTTTTTTGTTTAGATATTTCTTCGATGATTTTTTTTGTTAAACCTTTTTTTATTTTAAAATCATACTCGTCTTTATTTTTTACATCATATATATTTCTGTTAATCTCATCTATATTTGTTTTGCTCATTATAATTTCCTTTCAAAAATTTGTAATTTAAAGATAACCGTTCTGAAGATATTATATCTTCTTCACTTCTCTGCATATTGTTGTATTTTATTTTTTATCTTTTTTTAATTTTTCATTTTTTTGTATTTACTGTATCCGTTTTCTTCTATTTCTGTTGCTAGCTCTTGTGTTCCTGTTGCTACTATTTTTCCGTCAACTAAAACGTGAACATAGTCAACTTTTAGACTGTGTAAAATTTTATTGTTGTGTGTGATTATTAATACTGCGTTTTCGTCGTTTTTGAACATTTCTATCCCTTTTGATACTGTTTTTATTGCATCAACATCTAGTCCTGAATCTGTTTCATCTAATATTGCAAGTTTTGGATTTAGTACTAGCATTTGTAATATTTCGTTTTTCTTTTTTTCTCCTCCTGAGAAACCTACATTTAAGCTTCTTTCCATGTTTTTAGGATTCATATTTAAGTCTTCCATGTATTTTTTTAGTTCGTCTTTAAATTCAAATATTTTTACTGGTTTTCCTGTTACTTTATTTTTTGCATATTTTAAAAAATTTGTAACTGAAATTCCTGGTATTTCTTCTGGTAATTGGAATGACATAAATATTCCTTTTCTTGCTATTTCGTCTGTTTTTGAGTTTGTTATATCTTCTCCATCAAATTCAATATTTCCTTTTACTTTTTTATATTCTGGATTGTTTAATATTGCATTTGCTGTTGTTGTTTTTCCTGACCCATTTGGTCCCATTATTACATGAATTTCGCCTTTATTTATTTTTAAGTTTATTCCTTTTAATATTTCTTTTTCTTCTGCATTTACATGTAAATCTGTAATTTTTAATAATTCTTTACTCATGATAGATTCCTTTCTTTTTTGTAATTAACGGTTTAATGTCTGCCGTTTTTTAATATTATTTTAATTATTTATAATTTTTTCATTTTTATTTACTTTTCTTCTAGCACATGCTCTACATTTTTCTTTATTTATATCATAGCCACAATCTAAATTTGTAAGTCCTAAAACTTTATGAACATATTTTGCTAAATGGTTTAGTGTATTATCTGTTATGGATTGTTTTATTTGTTCTGCTTGTTGCTGTGCTTCTTTTGAACTTATATTTAATACATCTTTTAGAAATATATAAACAATATCATATACTTCAAGTATTTTTTTTGCAAGATTTTCGCCTTCGTCTGTTAGCTCTATTGTTCCATATGTTTCATAATTTATTAAATTATTATCTTTCAAATTATGAATTGCTTTGTTAACACTTGCTTTTGTGCAATTCATTTTAGTTGCAATATCTGTTACTCGTATATTTCCATTTTGCTGTTTTAAAATATACATTGTTTTTAGATATTCTTCTGCGGATTTCGATATCATATAAATTCTCCTTTTTGTTAACTTTGGTTAACATTATAATATGATATAAAATGTTTGTCAAGGCTAACATTTATAATTCAAAAATAGATACTAAAAAGTACCTATTTTTATTATTTATTTAATTTTATATTAATATACGTTTTTAAATAAACTTCTTTTTTACTATTTTAAAATTTTTCTTTACTGCATTTTTTATATTTTTTTCACAATGTTTATAGTTTAAAAACAAGATTTTATATATTTCATCTTTTTCATTTTGACTATATTCATCCCAATGTTGTTGAAGATTTTCTATTAGTTCAATCCATTCTAAATATATTTTTTTATATTTAACATATATACCATTTTTACCATTCAACCAATCAATTACTTTCATTTCTTTTTTCTCATCACAAACACATGTATCTTGATTAAAAAATATATCATTTTTTAAATCAAGTGGAACTAATGGAAACGTGACACATTGCATAGGCTTTACAGAATGTATTGTACACATATTTGTTTTTTCATCATTTAATATACATCTCTTTTTAATTCCTATTGGTTTTAATACTATTTCAAGTGGTTCATCTTCTAATTTATTAGTATATTTTTCTAAAAAATCCGGTATTGATATATTTAAATATTCACTTATTTGTATAACATTTACGGGAGTTAATTTTATATCTCCTCTATTAATACAACACTTATCACATATATTACAACCAAGTTTTACTTTCGAATTTATCATAAGAAGACTCATATTTTTCTCCCTTTAAAATTATTTATTATTGCTTATTTTTTACTTTAAAATATAGTATTTTAAGGACCGTCCCCATTTTAAAGCTCTTTATATAACTTCTCGAATTCGTCTATTAATTCATCAAATATTTGTATTGCACTGTCAAATACATTTGTATTTGTAAAATCTACACCTGCTACTTTTAATGATTCTATTGGATTCTTTTTATTTCCTATTTTCAAAAATTCAAAATAATCTTCTAGTGCATGTGGCTCTTTTGCTCTTATTCTTTTTACTATTTTGCTTGCTCCTGTTAATCCTATTGCATATTTATATACATAAAAATTATAATAAAAATGTGGTATTCTCATCCATTCATATGAAATTTCTTTATCTAATATTATTTCACCACCAAAGTATTTTTCATTTATTTCATAATATTTTTTGTTAAGTAATTCAGCTGTTAAAACTTCTCCTTTTTCTGATAACTCATGTGTTGTTTTTTCAAATTCTGCAAACATTATTTGTCTATATATTGTTGCTTTATATAGCTCTAATAATGAATTTAATATTGATAGTTTTTCAAGCTTATTTTTTGTATGCTCTAATCTGTAATATGCTAAAACAAGTTCATTTACTGTTGATGGAACTTCTGCAACAAATATTCTATAATCAGCATATTGTAATGGATTATTTTTTCTTGTAAAATAGCTATGCATTGAATGACCTGATTCATGTGCTAATGTAGAAACATCATATTCAGTTCCTTGAAAATTTAATAATATAAATGGATTTGTTGTGGCACAACCACCAGAAAAAGCTCCTCCGCGTTTTCCCTTATTTGGATAAACATCTACCCATCTATCTTTATATCCTTGTTTTAGTATATTTACATATTCATCTCCAAATATATGTGTTGCTTCTAATACTTCATTAACAGCTTCATCATATGTGTAATTCTTTTCAAAATTTGAAATTAATGGGACATATACATCATAAATATGCATATCATTTAAACCTAAAACACGTTTTTTCATTCTATAATATTTAAACAATACATCTAAATGATTTGATATACTATTTACTATATTATCATAAACCTCTGGTGTTACATCATCTGCAAATAAGGCTGCTTCCATTGCAGATTTGTATCCACGTACTTTTGCACATGTTTTTTCAACTTCAATTTGACCAGCATATATTGATGCAAATGTATTTTGATATTGCTCATATGTTTTATATAATGTTTTAAATGCACTTTTACGAACTTCTGGATTTTGAGATTTCATATAAAGACTATAATTAGTATCTGTTAATTCAACTTCTTTACCATTTTCATCTTTAATTTTCCCAAATGTCAAATCTGAAGCTGTCAATGTTTCGTATATATCAGATGCAGTTCCTCTTTCTTTTTGAAATGCAGCTAATAATTTCTCTTCTGCATCACTTAATGTATGTGGTTTATATTTATATGCATTTCTTAATACTATTTCATATTCTTTTAAATTTTTATTTTCACTTATATATTTCTCAAAAGTCTCTTCATCCAAAGAAATTAATTTTGTATCATAAAATACTGTTGCTTCTGAAAACTTTTTATATAGCTCTTGTGCTCTTCCCATTAAAGTTTGTGAATCATTATTTGATGTATCTTCTGAATATTTTAAATTTGCATACGTATAAATTCTATCAATTTTTTCTCCAACCTCATATATTGTTTTTGTAGTTTGATATAATTCATCTGAAGAATTAATCATTGTATTTTCATATTTTTTTATATTTTCAATTTCAATATTTGCATTATTAAAAGCCTTTTCGAACTCCTCATTATTTGCAAATATTGTTGTTAAATCCCATGTATCCTTTTCGTTTAGCTCTTCTCTTAACATTTTTTACCATCCTTTTTTTAAAAATTTAGGTTTTTATATGGATGCCTATAAACCAAAAATAATATAAGAGATAACCTTATTTTTCAAAGATTATCCCTTATTTATTACAATTATGCTTTTACAAACATTTTCTTTATTTTGTTTATTATCTTTTTAATAAAGTTTTCTTTTTTATCATTTATTTCAATAGGTAGATTTTCAGATGTATCTTTTTTATCATTTTCATTAGAGCTATCTTCAATAGAAGAACCATTTTCACTATTATTCTGATTATTAGTATTATTTGAGTTTATATTATTTTCTTTTGAAAAAATATTATTAGTGTCATATTTTTCCTTTTTTTCATTCTCAGCATTAATACTATTTTGTTTCAAAATTTCGTTAATTATGCCTTTTTGTTTTTCATTTGCAAAATAATTCATATATATCGAAATTATTACTGCATTTGCTTCTCGCGATATTGGTTGTTCTTTTATAGTTTTATTTTCGTCATACACATATTTATAGTTTTTATCACAATTATTTTCATAAAATTGAATTTCGGTTTCAGGTATTTTATCATATTCTTCTTTTGGAATATGTTTTAATATTTCAATTACTTCTGTATATGCTTTGGCATATTTTTTATCCATATATTTTCCTCCAATTTTTTATCATTTGTATAATAGCTCTTCATTATTGTTTTTTTCCATATCTTCTATCGCTCTATTTCTTCTATAAAAAGCTTCATTTACTTCATCTGATGTTATCCCAATTTTTAATGCCTTTTGAGCTAGTCCTTTTATATAATATATATTAGAATTAGTCTGTCTGCTTTGCATTTTTTCCTCCGTTCATTTATTCTATTAAGAATTATATAATATTTGTATTTATTTTGCAATAGGGTACAATTTTCTTTTCCACAAATATAGACAAATGGACACGTTTTATTATTTTAGTATAAAAATGCCCATTTAATTTTGTAAATAGAGCAAAGAATTTAAGTTCTTTGCTCTATTTATAATTTTATGTTTTTGCTCCATCTCCATATTTTAGTACTAACATCTTATCATCCATTTTGTTTATCATTTTAGCACATTTTACTAGTTCATTTGACATTTTTTTTGTAAGTTTGTTATTTGTTTTATATTTTATGTCGTGCTCCAAGCTTGCCCAAAAATCCATTGCTAGTGTTCGTATTTGTATTTCTACTTTTACTGGTATTATCTGTTTCATTAAAGGTACTGGTACTTCTACTATCATATGATAACTTGAATATCCACTTTTTTTCGGCTTTGTTATGTAATCTTTCTCTTTTATGACATTTACATCTGGCATATTCTTTATCAAATCTACTATTGTAAATACATTATCTTTTATTGGACATATTACTCGTAATCCAGCTATATCATTTATTTGTTCCACCAAATTTCTATATGTCTTTTCATAATTTTTGTCTTCCATTTTTTTAATTATGCTTTCTGGCTTTTTTATTCTTGTTTGTGTATGATCTATTATTGAACATCCGTAAAAACAATTGAATTCTTCTTTTAAAATATCCATTTTTGTTTCTAGTTGTTTTAATGCAGCTGAATACAAAAACATTAATTTATTAAATGTTTCATCTGAGGAGTTTATTTTATCTGTTTCTACTAAAAAATTATCAATTTTTAATAAACTGGTTTCTTTTTTATTTTTCATAATTTATCCTCCTTGGTTTATTTGCTGATATTCTATATTATGAATATTGCTATTTAATTGTTTTTATGTGACTTTTTTGTGGATTTTTTATTTCATCTTTATTTTTACATAAATTGAAAGAAGCCAGCTGAAAACAGCTGGCCTCCCATCCTAATTTTTTTTTGATCAAAGTCTATTTAATCTCTTTAAAAGGCTCATTGCCTCTTCAATTGAGATTCCATAGATTAAAGTTCCTTCCAGAATATAACAGATATATTCTCTGTCTTTACTGGATGAAACAATCACTTTGTCCTTTAGTTTTTCAATGTTTTCTCTGTTATGCAAAGTCTTTTTTTTGAGCATTACAGAAAGTGCATTGATTATGGATGTGATAATTTTAGAATCCTTCCGGTTCATAAAATTCCCTTCTTTCTAATGAGCATTGCCCATTTAATGTTTATTTATAATATCATATTTTCCACTTTTTGTCAACTAGTCCCCTAAACAAATTCCAATATCTCTTGCAGTTTTCACTAAATCATGATCCATTGTTACTTTTCTTATGTTACTTTCCTTTGTATTACCTGAAACAGCACCTATTTCTTTATTTTGTCCAACAACATCTTCTAAAGATACTGAATCTAATTTTCCATCTTTTATTACTGTTAAAACATTAAATTTACCTTCCATTGCAAGTTCCATTGCTTTTGCACCATATTTTGTAGATAATACTCTATCAAAAGCTGTTGGTGTTCCACCTCTTTGTACATATCCTAAAACTGTACATCTTGCTTCCATTCCAGTTATCTTTTGAAGTTCCTTTGTTACTTTTTCTCCTGCACCTCCAAGTTTTGTGTTATCAACACCTTTTCCGTTATCTCTCATTTCTGCAACAGAAATTTCTCCTCCCTTTGGTTTTGCTCCTTCTGCTACAACTATTATTGAAAAGTTTTTACCTAATGCTCTTCTTTGATTTATTTTTTCTACGACTTTATTTATATCATATGGAATTTCTGGTATTAATGCAATATCTGCTCCTCCTGATATGGCAGATTCTAATGCAATCCATCCAGCATATCTACCCATTACTTCTAATACCATTAATCTGTGATGTGTTTCACCTGTTGTATGAAGTCTATCTAATGCATCTGATGCAACTGAAACAGCTGTGTTGTATCCAAATGTTATGTCTGTACATGCAACATCATTATCAATTGTTTTTGGAACACCAATTACATTTATCCCTTTTAAAGAAAAATCTCTTGCAGATTTTTGAGTTCCATCTCCTCCTAATGTAAATAAACAATCAAAGCCATCGTCTTTTATATTTTGAACACATTTATCTGATAAATCTTTGTATACAATTTGACCATTTTCTTCTACTTTGTAATGAAATACATTGGCATTTGTTGAAGAGCCAATTATAGAGCCTCCTTTTGGTAATATTCCACAAGCTCTACTGTTTTGTGATGTACTTAATCTTATATAATCATTATTTAATAAACCTCTATAACCATCAACAAATCCGTAACATTCTACTCCATCTTTTTCTGCAGCTTTTACAATTGCTCTTATTACTGCGTTAAAACCTGATACATCTCCACCATTTGCTAATATAGCTACTTTTTTAACCATTTTTGAATCCTCCTTAAATTGAAAAAAATTTCTATATTGTTTATTATACCAATATCTTCTTATTTTACAAGATTTAATTGAATTTTTTTTTTGTATGATTTATAATTAATTCACAATTTTAAAAGAAGCCGTTTTGAAGATATTATAATAATCTTCTACACTACTTTATAATGGCTATAAATTGTATAATATAACTGTAATTAAATTATTGAAGGGAATGAATTTTATTATGAAAATTGGCTTTTTTGATACTGGATTAGGTGGTGCTACAATTTTTAAAGAAGCATATAAAAAAATTAATGGTGATTTTATTTATTTGGCAGATACAAAAAATTCTCCATATGGAGTTAAAAATTTTGATACTGTTAGAAATTTAACTGAACAAAATATGATTACTTTGATGAATTATGGTTGCAAAATAATTGTTTTAGCTTGTAATACTGCAACTAGTGCCGCTATTAGTTTTTTAAGAGCTAAATATCTAGATATTATTTTTATTGGTGCTGAACCAGCTATTAAGCCAGCTGTTGAAAATTGTAATTGCAAAAAAATTATACTTACTGCTACTTCTCTTACATTAAAGGGTAACAAATTATTTCATCTTTTAACAAAACTTAATGCTGTTGATAAAGTTGAATTGCTTCCTTTAGACGAATTAGTTGAATTTGCTGATGAATCTTCTGAAATTAGATATGACCTTGCTGAAGAATATCTAAAGCAAAAATTTTCTAAATATAATTTGAATGATTTTTCTGGAATTGTTTTAGGTTGTACACATTTTCCAATTTTTAAAGACGTAATTAAATCTATTTTACCAGAGCATATTAAAATTTATGATTCTGCAGATGGAATTACACATAATTTGCAACAAAAAATATTAAAATTAGAGCCAAATTATAATTTTCAATATAAAAATGTTGATTTAATTTTAACAGAAGAATCTAGCTCTTTTAGAAAAAAATTTAATAATTATTATATTTAAACTATCTGAATATTTTATAAAAAAAATTGCAAAGTAAAGACACATTTAACTTCTTTACTTTGCAATTTTACTTTGTTATATATAAAAATATTGTGCTTAATTTTGTTTTATAAACAAATATATAGTACATATTTTATTATTTATATTAAGCAAATCTGTAAGCCGGGTTCTGTCGTGAATAGTCATTTATCTAGTACATATATTACTATATGTCTCAAGCCACCAGATTAAGAAGATGACGAGCAGTCTTGGCCTTCTTGTCCCGGTGTTGCTCCAGATGGGGTTTACACAGACCCAGTATGTCACCATACTGGCGGTGAGCTCTTACCTCGCCTTTTCATCCTTACCTACTAGTTGTAGGCGGTTATTTTCTGTTGCACTTTCCTTAAGGTTTCCCTCACAGGACGTTATCCTGCATCATTGCTCTGTGGAGCCCGGACTTTCCTCGTACGCTGCCTTTCGGCTTTGCTATACGCGACTATTTAATTTGCTCTTTTGTTATTTTAGTTTAATTTTATATAAATGTCAAGTTAATTTTTTTACTAATGTATATACACAACACATAATTATACTTCCTGATGTATCAATTATACAATCTATAAATTGACTTGTTCTCCCTGGCACAAATAATTGATGATATTCATCTGTTAATGAATATACAAAACATATTGTAATTACTATAACCATTTTCTTTATTGAATATTCTTTTCCCATAAATGAATTAAGTGTAAAAATTATCAATATTGCCAATACAGCATATTCTGTTGCATGTGCACATTTTCTCAATGGAAAATTTAATTTATTTACAGTTTCATTTACTTGTTTTTCTGTTGGTTTTGAATTAGTTATACCTATATTTTCTGATATTTCTGATGTTTTTTGTACGGTCTTTTTTATTGTTTGTTTGCTTTTTCCATTTGATTCATCGGTATTCATTGATGACATTATGAATATTATTATCATCCATATTAATGTTAGTAGTATGTATATTATCTTTCTTTTCATATGTATTTCCTTTTCGTTTTTGTTTATTTTACTATATGAATGTGAAATATTCAATATTTTTTTGAATTTTACATTTGGTATTTATTATTTCTTATTACTAATTGTAGTATGTAAAAATATGAAAAATTGAATTTTTTATCTTTTACATATTATATAATCAATCCAACAACCAATCAAGCACATTAATTTTTCTTATGCCATTGTAAGATGTTTCTGGATCTATATCCATTGTTAATAAAAATTTAGGATAATGATCACTTATAATATCCAATGACCTTAGCTCTCTATTCAAAGTATTTTCATCTCTTACAGATTCAGCTACTTGATAATATTCTATTCCTTTACTATTAATAGCAACAAAATCTACTTCATACTCATCTACTTTTCCAATATAAACATCATATCCTCTTCTTAAAAGCTCCAAATATACTATATTTTCTAGAATATGACCGCGTCCTTGCTCTTTTCTGCCAAGTAAAAAATATCGTAATCCCAAATCTGATACATAGTATTTATCACCCGTTTTTAAATATTGCTTACCTTTAACATCATATCTTGTTGCCTTGTATAATATAAAAGACTCCGTTAGTGCAGTAAGGTAATTTTCAACTGTATGAACACTTATCTTTCTTCCATTTGATGTCATAGTATCTGCAATTTTATTTGTTGAAAGCATATTTCCAATATTATCTAACATAAAATTTACAATACTTTGCAACATTTGTTTATCTGGAAAATTTTTTCTAGCCATAACATCTTTCAAAATTATTGAATCATAAATTCCTTTTATGTACATGTCTACATCATCTATATCATCTAATTTTAAAGTATATGGAAAGGCTCCTGTAGAAATATATTTTTTATATATCCACTCAGCAGATTCATTTGGGAAAACTGACTTATATTCCTTAAATGATAATGGTAACATTTTTATTTCAACATATCTTCCTGATAATAGTGTAGCAAGCTCTCCAGATAGCAAATATGCATTAGAGCCAGTAATATATAAATCAACATTTTTTTGAATATATAATCCATCAACTGCTTTTTGAAATTGAGGAATACTTTGTACTTCATCTATAAATATATAATTCATTTTATTTTCGTCTAATTTCTTCTTTATGTAATTGTATAACTTTAAATAATCTGTTAATTCGTAATAAACTGGATCTTCTAAATTAAGTCTAATAATTTGATTTTTATCAACTCCATTGTTTAACAAGTAATTTATATAAATATCGAATAATGTTGATTTTCCACATCTTCTTATACCTGTTACAACTTTAATAAGCTCTTTATCTTTAAATCTTATTAATTTATTTAAATAATCATTTCTTTCTATCATTTAAATCACCCAATTTAATTATATAGTCTTAATCTTTCTTTGTCAAGTTTTTGCAGTAGTATTGCAAGAACTTGCTTTTTTGTATATTTTTTTGCATTTTAGTATTTTATTCGTGTAAATTCTTTATTTTATGTTTCATTTATAATAGTGTCTTAACAAATATCAAAACATATAAGAAATCAATAGGTTAAATATACATTTTTCAACTAAATTAAATCAAAAAATGTCGAATATTGCAATGATAATCATATTGCAATATTCGACAATATTTGACACTCAAAGTTGAAAACATAAAATAGTTTTTGTCCACCTTAGTGGACGAATGTATCTTCCGTTATCATTGTACATTACTTTTATAATCCTGATTTATATTTTCATTGCACTTATTTATCTCAATATCTTCAGTATGTATTTTACTATCATATTTGTTATTAACTTCATCCCACTGCTTTTTGCTTATTAAAACTTCTCGTGGTTTACTTCCTCTGTATGGTGAAATTATGCCTCTTGCTTCCATTTGATCAATAATTCTACCAGCTCTTGCATAACCAAATTTAAATTTTCTTTGAATACAAGATGTTGATGCATATCCAGATTCAATAACATATTCTATTGCTTCATTTAACAAAGGATCTTCTTCATTATGTGAATCTTCGATTAGTTCACTATTTGTATTTTGTTCTACATCTAATAAATTGTTATTTATGTTATTATTATTTATCAAATCAGCGTTTGCCAAATTAATAAAGTCTACAATTTTGTTTATCTCGTTATCTGAAACAAAAGTTGCTTGACATCTAATACATTTATCACTCCACTTTTCTTTTAATAACATATCACCATTTCCTAATAAATATTTAGCATCTGGTGAATTTATAGTTAATTGAGAATCAATTACGAAACTAGCTTTAAATGCAATTCTTGTTAAAAAATTAGATTTGACTCTACCTGAAATAATCTTTGATTCTAGCTTTGTAGTTGCAACTATAAAATATATACCTACCTTTTCAGCACTACGTGTAATATTAAACATAAGCTCTTCAATTTCTGTTTTAAACTCACTTTCACATAGCTCTTCAAATTCATCTATTATTACTACAATTTCTGGCAATTTTTCTGTGATTTCTGTTTTTTGATTATATTCATCAATATTACTGCAATTTTTTTCAACAATTACATTATATCTATCTTGTAAATCTGTCATAATCCACTTAAGTACTGCACAGGCTTGCATAATATTGGTGATAGGTGGTATTAATAGATGTGGAATATTCATAAAAAAATTTGATTCTGCTCCATTTTTAGTATCTATAATTATTAATTTAACTTCATTAGGATTCGCTTTGTAAAGTATACTGCATATTATAGAAGATAATAACATAGTTTTGCCAGACCCAGTTGAGCCAGAAATTAAGATATTTGACGATTCTTTTAAATCTAATAATTTTATATTTCCATTTGCCTCTTTTCCAATAGCAACTATTAAATTAGATTTATTTGATTCAAATTTATCAGAATTAAGTATTTCTCTAAGACATACATTTTGCCTTTCTTTATTTTTTACTTGAATACCCACAAGTGATTTTGATGGTATTTTTATAATTTCTACACTTTCTGCACTTAATAAATATGCTATATCATTTTTTAATTTTTCAATTGTTGATATTCTCGTTCCTTCTGCTAATTTAATTTCATATATAGTAAATACTGGACCTATTGAGACATTTGTTACTTTTGCATTAACACCAAGATTATATAGTCCCTTCTGTATAGTTGCAGCATTATCGCTTATTTCATGAATATTGCTTTTATTTTTCTGTGGAACATTTAAAATTTCTATTGGTGGAAATTCATATATGTTATTATTTGTAGTATTTTGCTGATTTTCTTCTTCTAAAACCATTATGTGCCTCCCGTTTAATTTTATAGAATTACGCTATACTTCTCAGCTAACATTCTGTTTTTGTTCACTATAGTGAACACATATATTGTGAGATTATCTTATACTAAAATTTTAAACCAAAAAAAGCCAAATTAACCGGCTTTTTTTGCTTTTCATAATAACTGTTTACGGATTACAGTTGTTACAAGTTTTACATCCCTCATTAATAAGTTCAGCTCTACTTTTACTACTATAAATTTTATTGCTTTCATTCATTCTTTTAACAGATGGACAATTTGGTTTATGAAATACGTGTGAATTTTTATTTACTATGTATCCACCCTCACTTGTACTAGATGTAGAAGACTGTGTAGTTTGCGTTTTTCGTTTAGTTTGTGTATTAGTATTACTGCTTGTAGTTTCTTGTTTTTGTGTAGTTGTCTTTTTAGTATTTGATGTAGTGGTTGTTTTATTACTTTTTGTTTTAGATATATTAGTGTTGTTTTCAACTGCTTTATTTGTTGTTTGCTCTTCTGGCGTTGTTTTTACTTCATTTGTTGCTTGAGTATTAGCATTATTTTCTACTACTGTATTATTTTCTGCGATGTTATTTACTGCATCATTTGTAACTTTATTTTGTATATTGTTGCTGGATATATTATTAATTGTATTGTTTGTTATTGTCGTATTTTGTTGATTTTGCATAGCTATTTCATTTGAATTACTTGCTGTTGATGAATTTCCTGTTACTGCTACACCCAGTATAAACGCAACTATGCAAATACTTATACTTATTATATTGCCATTCTTTTTAAATTTTTCTTTGATTATTTTTAATATTGGTGGTAATATTATTACTCCTGATATTATTAAAAAGATTGCCCCAAATGGTGACTTTGCAATATTGACCAATGCCATTAGTATTATAAAGCAACCTACAATCCATTGAATAATTGATAAAACTTTTTTCATATGCATCCCCCTTTATAGAGAATATATTATCAAAAAATGTCGAAGATTACCAGACAAATCGTGTGGCAATTTTCGACATTTTTCGACAGTTGCGATATTAACTCAACAACCAATCAAGTACATTGATTTTTCTTATTCCATTAATAGCAACAAAATTATACTTTTCCTGCATTTTATTTATGGATTTTTTTATTATTTAGCCTCATTAAATTCTTTCTGTTCACTTTAGTGAACGATTATATTATGATAATATGTATATAAAATTATTTATTGAAATTTTAGAATTATATCCTAAATCAGTCAGACAATATACCATGATAGATTTTAAGAAACCGTCCTTGAAAATTTCATGGCCATTCTCATTTTATTCTATTCTCCTAAATGATCTATAGCATATTGAGCTTCTGCTTTAGTAAATTGCTCTCCATATTCAGATGTCAATTGGTCATATATTGCACTTTTTGACATATTCATTGACTCTTGATAGCTTTTTGCTTTCGCTAAAGCATTAGCATTCCAATCAGCTTTTATATTGTCAATTGCGTATTGAGCATCAGCGGCAGAAAATTTTTCTCCATACTCAGATGTTAATTGGGCATATATCGCTTTCTTAGACATATGCATCATATTTGAATAGCTTTCTGCTTTTTTAAGTGCATTCTTTTGCTCCTTTGTTGCACTAGATGTTTCATTTGCTGAAGAATTTGATACACTTTTATCTTCTGTATAATTAGTTACAACATTTGACACACCATTATTAACACTATTTAAACTTTCATCTAACTCACATCCTGAAAAAATTAAAACTAATAATACTAACATAAAAATTATTAAAAATATTTTTTTATTTTTCATAATAGTTCCTCCCATTAAATATTTAATATATTATTACAATTTTATAATAAATGATAAGTTTATATAATTTATTCTTTTGCTTAATAAAGCTAATTATTTTTTAGGCAGACACAACAAGTTATCTACACCACTAGCATTTGGTATTGATTTTACATATTTTTTATAATTACTACTTATAGCACCTTCTACTTTGGGATAATATGGTCCTATATTTACATTTACATTCCAATTTTGGTATTCAATTCTATCATATAGCTCTTCCTTTTTAATAAATTCTCCAAGTTCAGCAATATATATAGAATCAATTTCTAATAGTGAATTTGCTGAATTACTTGATTTCATCTTAATCATAGTTGCTTTCATTATTTTTCCTCCTTATATATCTTATTTTATAAAAACTTATCAATTTAATATATATCACTAATTTTTTGCAAAGTTTGTCATAATTTGTCGAAAAATAAAAAAACATAGATTTTTTGTTCTATGTTTTTTATTTTTTGATATTTGAATAAGTTTTTAGTCTCTGCTATACAAATCTCTTGTGTAAACTTTATCCTTTACGCTCTTTAATTCCTCCTCAAGTCTATTAGCTAAAATTACATCTGATTTATCAGAAAATTCTTCGAAGTTGTTTATAACTTTGCAATCATTAAATTGCTTTGCTTTTAATGTTGGTCCATATTATTATATTTTGTTTTATTGTACATCACCTTTTCTAATTAGATGTTCAATACTTTCATTAGAAATTCCTTTCTCATCATAATCTATCATACTTATAATTTCAGCATTTTTATTTAAATATGTCGTAATCTTATCATTTTCAATAAATTTATTATTATATATATTTTCCTTAAAGTAATTAATACACCTCTTGGCATTAATTTTATAATAATTCTCGTTATCTCTACAAAGCTTAATAATCAACTCATTATAATCAAAGTCACATTTTTTTATCTCTACATTATTTGTTAAATTTTTTATACACTCTAAAGCTCTATTTAAAGATGTAACATCATTTATGTTTGAATCTATTATTATTTGCTCGATAGATGTTTCATTTATTACAAGTTTTTTCTCAAATATTTCTTCTCCATAATTTATCAACAAGTCTTTATATGAATACTCTAAATTTATCTGTTTAGTATATTTATTTCTAGTTTCTATATTAAATATAACTTTTCTATTTTGATTATTATACTTAACAATTTTAGTATTATATTGTATAAAAATTCTATTAAATTTCTCGACTACTTTATTTACTAAATTGCTTTCTGTTATTCTCCAAGCAGAACTTAACTTTATTACACCATCTCTTTTTAGAAAATTTATTGTATTAACATTATCATCATAATTTCTATAGCACCAATCTTTTATTTCTTTAGATATATACCATTCATCTTTTCTTTTCTCATCAATATCCTTACGTATTAATTCAAATATTTCATCGCCTTTATTTAATAAATCATTTATCTCATATGCTAGTCTTGTATCAAGTTTCTTATTCTTTTTATATTTCTCGTAAATAGTTTTGATTTTAGAATATTTTTCATTATATTTCTTTTCCAAATTTTCGTTTATAATTGTTGGTAGGTCATCTACTCTTTTATAAAAGCAATCTATTCTTTTAATAATTCCAGGATACAAATTATTTAATTTTTCCTCTCTTGCTCTTGTCAAAAACTCTTTATCAAGTTGCTTTATTGTTTTTCCATTTTTGTCTCTTATATCTCTAAAATTTTCAATACATGTACTACCAATATTTAATATTTCTCCGTTTTTTCTGTTTTTAATATAGTACTTTTTTTTATTTTTCTTTTCTCCACACAAAGCACATTCTAACTCTTGTTCATTATCTACTATATTATAAATAAACCATTCGTTACAAGCTGTTTTATATAATTCATCATATGCAGACGAGTCTAAAAATGATTTTTGTGAGTAATCTAAATTTTGAATATTTTGAATATTTAATTCATATTTTTCATTTTTCTTGGTATTTCCTTTATATAATAATTGTTTTAATAACCAATTGTATTCATTATTTTTTACAATTTCACTTTCACATAATATTTTTCCCATTTTTCTATCTATGATAATTTTTCTTCCATATATGTTCATACAAATTTCCTCCTATAAAATGATAAAATAAAAAAAGAATAAACCACATATAATATGTAGTAAATTCTTTTATCAAATTCATATTCAACATCCAATTGAAAACATATCATTTTCAATACAATTCAAAATAAATATAAATCTTATCACTCCTTTCATCTTTTGATTAATAAGCTTTTATGTTTATTTTGAATATTACATGGATGTTACATTTGTATTTCATTTGTATTACAATTGTTAGAAACTATTGATTGAAAAAGTGTTTAATGTTATAAATTAAGTGTGAATTATTTTATATATTAAACACAGAAAATTATAAAAACTTATTAAAAGTATTTTATCATTTTTTCTGTGTTTTTTCAAGATAATACTACCTATTTTTCCATTTTTCTATATTTCTATTTAGACTAAGATTTTAGCTATATGCTTATTACTCTATTTCAAATTTTAAATGCTTTTCTCCACTACTACTTATAAAATGCCTCCCACTTTCGGATAATATAACTCTAAATCGACATTTACCTTCCAATTTTCATACTCAATTTTATTATATAAATTTCCTTTTTTTATAAACTCACATTTTACATTTCTATTATATATTTATTTTTTCAAAACCCTAATCGTCAAATTATCATATCCATATTTATTTAATAATCCCAACAATGCTTGACCATCAATTAATGTAATTGGTTTATCTTTGGCAAAATCGTAGGACTCTTTTCCGTATAAGCTTGTTGTAACTAAAATACCTTTAGTTGCTCCCTCGTGAATCATTGTGCCATATAAATCTCTTACAGCGGAAACTGGAACAGCATTATTATATCTTTTAGCTTGAATAACAAACTTTCCTCCACGAATTGGATCATCATCAAAAGCAATTGCATCAACACCACCATCATGACTAGCTTGAGTAACTTTAACTTCGCCGCCATTTTGGTTAAACATTTTGTCAAATAGCTCTCTAACAAAATATTCAAAATCTTCCCACGGCATTGTTGCTAAATTAAATCCATCTAATGTAATATTAGAAACATCTTTACTTTCGATAAATCGAGAATCGCTTCTGTCTATTTTCATATAAGGAGTCACAGGTGTTAATGATAAAATACTTGGTGCAAATATACCTTTTAAGCCTTTAATGCACTCTTTACAATCTATGTTATCTAAGTTAATATTTAAAAATTTCTCCTTAGTAGTTTCAATCGTAATTATACAGCTTTCTGCATCTTTTCCAGTGCTTTTATCTACATATCTGATATATCCATTATAAACAATATTATCTATATTATCAGAATCGTCTGAAGATAATATTTCACTAATTGTTCTTAAACAGAACATATATACAATATTATTATAAAATTTTTCAAACTTTTTATCAGACAATTTTATTTCATCAATTTCATTTCTAGAGCTTACATATTTATGTTGAATAATATTTGGCACAGACTCTGAATTTGGTAAATAGTATGATACAACCATTGTTTTTGATGCTTTAACATACTGTAACTCAAACTGCTTTACAATTCCATTAGGAAATACACTTTTTTCTAATACAAATTCAAAATATTTCTCGATTTGATTCACATCACCCTCTTGATATTTTAATCTATTATTTTCTACATTTTCATTATATTTTCTTTGTTTCTCAAGATATTCACTTTTTTTAGCTTCGTAATCTTTCTTTTCACATTCTATAGCCTTATTATATTTTTCTAATCTTTCATTATACAAGCTCTCTGATAATTTTTCTTTTTCTATTCTTTTATTTTTCTTTTTAGAAGAAAATAATTCTAAAAAGCTTTTTTTAGGTACATTTAATTCTTTTTTTATTTCTTCTAAATTAGGAACAGGTATTTTGCTAATATATTTTTGATATTTTTCTTTATCAGTAAGACTATCATAATACGATTTGGATACTTGGATATATCTTTTATTCAATATATTAGAAAATGCATTTATTTTGCGTGTATCCATATCAGAAAGTTGCTCTGCTTTTAATTTCATTTCTTCTTTATCTTGTCTAACCAGCTCCTTGTGTATTTTGTCATTCCAAATTCTTTTCTGATTTTCAATTTTTTTATTTAATTCATACATTGTTGGAGCACTTAATTCTTTGCTTGCTCCTAGAAAGTCATTTGTTAATACTACTCTGTAATTATTTCTGTTTGCCATTTTTCCACCTCATTATTTGGTTATTTATTTGATTTTGTTTATTAATCAAATTTTACATTTATTGGTTGCTTATTTATTTTCGTCTGTACAGACGATGCCTTTGTATATTAAATCAAAAAATGTCGAATTTTGCAATATTAATCGTGTTGCAAAATTCGACATTTTTTGATATTTTTTATACATTAACAGTCAAATTATTATATACTTTTTTTATTTTTTCTATTTCCAATTAATACTGGACATATCTTATCAACTATATAATTAATTATTAAGCTAATAAAAATGCTGATTACAGTAATTAATAAACTTATAGCTAATTCTACAATAAAGTTACTATTTATAAGTAAACTTGAAATTTTTCCTAATTTTGTTTGAAAAACTAATACAATCAATTTATGAAAAATAACAATTCCCATGGTATTTCTTCCTATATATTCCATTATTTTGTTGTTATCAATTTTTCTTGATATATATAATATTGCCATTGAAAAGGATATTCCAGACAATATAGCTAAAAAATAATTTCCATACTCATAATCCATACAATTAACATTTCTATAGTTTAAGAAACAAGAGAAACTTCCTATAATTACAGTTACAATAAAAAAATATATATTATTAAAATATTTCACTCTTTCTAAAAAATTATCTCTCTTTAATATGTAACCAATGTAAAAAAATATTCCTAAGCAAATTGTAGTATTGATTCCCCATGGGAAAATAAATTTCAAATATTTGCTACATGAATATCCTAATATTAGCATCGTAAACATCAATATATATTTGCTATTTTTATTCTTATCTAAGTATTTTATTATAAGATAAAATATAATTTGCATCGAAAATAATGCTGGCAAAAACCATAATGAACTATTTTGTCTAAGTGCTGATAAATTTCCATTTCCATAAATAATTTTAACAAACTGCTGTTTTATATTAAATCCAGCATTAACTTCTAAATTTGAGCTAACATTTTCTCCCAAAATCATATATGGAATTAAAAATAGTACAGCCCATACAAAATACGGTATCATTATTCTAATAAATTTGTTTTTAAAAAATTCTATAAAATTATTCTTTACCTTAAAAACATATCCAGAAATTAAGAAAAATAATGGAACATGAAAGCTATACAATAACGTATATACATTTTGTTTCATATGTACTGAGTGCACAATCGTATGACCAAACACTATAAAAATTATAGCAAATGCTCTAGCAATATCTATATATGAGATTCTTTTCACAACACAACAACCCCCAATATTATTTATTTTTTTGAAATTTCATAATAAAAGTATTAAAATACTTTTTTATAGTTTTTAAGTTAAAAACTGATACAAATCCAATATTTATTATAAATAAAACTATAGATACTATTGTATTATTATAATAATACGCAATAAACGCTGTCACAAAACTCACTATCGAAGTTACTATAGTTTTTAGGTATATTTTTACTTTAACATATTTTTGAACATCAAAATATCTATAAATTGCCATTGTTAAATACGAAATTAAAGTTGAAAAACATGCTGCATAAAGTCCTATGAATTTTATTAAAGCTACATTTATGACCAAATTTATAATTGCAGATACTATTGTAGTACTTGTCATCTTCTTTGTCATTTTTTTGGCTATATATATCCCTCCGAATAATCCTATAAGTACATTAAATGAATTAGCTAATATTAATATTGGAATATAATTATATGCATCTAAATATTGCTCACCAATCATAATTTTAAAGGCAATTGTAACGATAAATATTAAACTAATAGATATTAATGTGAAAAATGTATATATATTATTAATCATACTACTAAAAAACTCATCTTTATCTTCATCATTAATATGTAAAGAGGCTGATTCTTGCCAAGACATAGTAAAAATAGAGAAAACACTATTAAGAATATTTGAAAATTTGCAAGAAACCGTATATATTCCATTTGCAGCCGTATTAATAACAATTGATATTATTGTCCTATCAGAAACATTTACAATCCACCAAGACAAAGCATTTGGTATAAGTGGTACTGAATATTTAGTAAGACTTCTCTCTGTGTCTTTACTATGTTTCCTGAAATCAATAATTTTATATAATTTCATTGAGATAAAAATAAATATTATACAGCATAAATTTGCAAGAGAACTTGAAATCAATATACTACTAGCTCCAAATTTAAATCCAATTATTAAAATTAAATTAGAAATTAAAGTTATTGTTCCTGTAATTATACATGCAATTGAATAATTAACATTTTTTCCTTCTCCTCTACATATTTGTAAAAAAATGTTTGAAAACATAATAAAAATAACGTTAACAATAATATATTGATAATACTGTATTTTCACAAATAAGGATATAATAAAAAATATTATAGCAAATAATATAGCCTGTATCAAAGTTTTTATTACAGCTGAACTAATTATTTTTTCTTTTTCCTCTTTATTATTTCTTGAATCTATCAAAAATCTAAAAACTGCACTATCTAAACATAACAAAAATACAGGCACAAACAAACTAATATATGTTTGATATAAATCAACTAAACCATAATCAGCTGATAAAAGATAATGTGTGTATAATGGCAATAAAAATAACGACATAAATTGAGTTACAAATTTTCCAATTAATAATATGCATGTATTTTTTACATACTCTTTTTTCTTATTCATATATAATCTTTACCCTTTCCTTAATTTTATAGTAAGCCCATACAACAATTGCTGTAAAAATAAATATAAATATAGCTCTAATATAAATATATTGTTCAAGTTTTAAAAATCTAATAACAATAACATCAAATATATTTTGTATAATTCTATGAAATAGATATATGCCTGTACTATATTTTTGACCTATTGTAGAAAATAAATTACTTTTTAGGTTATCCATTCCAATTGCAAATGAAAAAACGCTCATTGCAAGTGGTATTGTGCATAAATAATTACATAAAACTACATTTTTATCATAATATTTAAACATAATAATTTCAAATAAATTTAATAAAAAGAATATTATAGGAATATATATTTTACATTTTTTAAATTTATTTTCTTTTCTTTTTATTATCATTCCTATCATAAAACACGATAATCCAGTCGCAATAAATTTAGTTATAGGTTCATAAATTGCAACATCAGGATTATATCCAAACAATAATTTAGAATACTTAACCAACATTAAATCAACCGCTATTAAAGTTATAACATATACTGATATTTTATTTGTCGATATCTTTTTTCCTGTCTTCAAAAATATAAGAAATAGTATATATATATATATTAATGCTCTAATATACCAACCTACATTGTTTAAATTAAATAGAATGCTTTTGATGGTAAAGTAGCTACTAATAACTTCTATTATTTCCTCATTCATAATAATGGCTTTTATAATATCAAATATAAAATATGCCAAATCTGAAACTATTTGCAATATTAGTAATTTTTTTATTGTTAATTTAATTTTTTTACTGTCTTTTCCTACAGAAAAATAACCACTAATCATAAAAAATATTGGTACTGCGATTCTACATATTTCCCTAAAAGTGTACCCAAAAACATTATCTGTAAATCCTGCATGAATAAATACCACCATAAATGCACAAAAGCATTTTAAAATATCTAATGATGTATATCTCTTAATCTTTTCCATTTTTTTCTCTCTTTTCTATTATTTTCTCAATGTAATTATTAGATTTTTCTATTTCAACTTTAATTATTTCTTTTACTTTCTGATAATTTATCTCATTAACAACGCATGCATCAAAGTTAGATGATATCTCCCTATTTTCTAGACTTAATAAATTGGCTAAACTTGTTAATCTTGAACCTGTATTACCGTTTCTTTTTGGTAAATCATAATTAAATTTTTTTTCAAATATAATTGAAAATGCAGTTCCGTGGAAAGATGATGTAACAACATATTCGCTATATTTTAAATATGTTAAAAATTCTACTGGACTTAATTTGTTTAAATTTATAAAACCTTTTACTTTTCTATTAGATCCAGAAACAAAGACTACATCACAGTTCATTTTTTTAGCGATATATTTTGCATAGTCAATTAAGTTTGGTGTATAAGTTATTTCATATACAAAAATATATTTTTCTTTTTTTATTTTCTTATTAGTAAATTTTTCCCATTTATTCTTGTCTAGGAGAAATACTGGATCTATATTTTGATTTACATTTTCTATTTCTAATTTATTTAATAAATCAACACCTTGCTTCTCTCTTACTGAAATATTCGAAAATTTTCTCAGCAATTCATTTATTTCATTTAACTCTTCTTTTTTAAATTGGCTAATGCCAAAACTTGCAGCATAACTATTCTTATTACAATCATTTTCCACAAAATTTAAATAGTAATTAATATCATTACCAGATAACCTTAGATTCCATACTTGATCACTTCCAACAACAAACTTATCATATATGCTATTACTTGTTTCAATATTTTTTTCATCATATTTATTACTAGACAATATCATATTATTTTTCATAAACTCAGCAAATTTTCTTCTTAAAGTAATATTATTTCCGATATTTATTATACTTTTTAGCATATTTCTAATGTTTCCTTTATTTAACGGATTAAGGCTGTATCTTTTTTTTAATGTCTTATTTAAATAATCAATTATTTCACAATCTATGTTATTAAAAATAAAAAATTGTTGCAATGCATAAGCTTGAAAAATTGCACCATAATTTGTTGTCCTATGATATGTTAAAATTCCTATTTTCATAATTTACCTCCATTATTTTTCTATATAATATTTAGATGTAACTACATTGTACACTACCAATGTTGGTATATAGTACAATGGATTACCTGTTATTCCAGAGATTATAAAAAATATCTGAAAAAATAAAGAACTCGTTTTTGCATAATTTTTTGTCTTAAAAAACAGCATTAAGTTTTCTAATATTAAATATAACAATAATAAAAATCCCAATATTCCCAACTCACTAAAAATTTGCAAATAAATATTATGTCCATCATTTCCATTATTTATAATTGTAGTTGTATTTATTCCACTTCCGAAAAAAAGATTTCTATTAATATTTTGCAATAAGTTTTTATAAGTATCTTCTCTTCCATTTAACACATTTCCCTCATCCGACAATTCAACAAATCTCTCAAAAACAAATGATGTTGCTGGTATAGTATTCAGAATTACAATTAAAATACTTGCCAATGAAACAATCAATAAAAATTTTTTTATTAATTGCCTATTATCCTTGTTATAATAAATAAATGTTATAATTAGAGCAATTGTACATGCTATTAAGTATCCTCTCTTGCCTGTTAAAAACAAAGCAATTATTCCCAAAATAACCATTAAGACATTCTTAATTGATGATTTATTAAAAATTTTTTCTATTGCAATAGCTAGGAATATTGAAATAAATATTGCATTTGCTCCATGATCAGAACATATACCTGCATAGCATCCATATCTATACAAATTGACATTATATATATATCCCTTATTAGTTAAAATATTTTTATCTATTGTCTGAATAAACTCTGGGAAAATCAAATAAATTATTGTTGCAATTACATGTACAAATGAAAATATATAAAGTATATTAGTCGGAATCTTATTATCCTTTTTATCACAATTATCCAAAAATATTTTTGATGTTAACAAACCAACCAAAATAAGGATATAATTTATTGAGTTTTCTACAGATATTGAATAACTTAGTGATAAAATGGATAAAACCAAAATTAATAGCCAAGGAACTATTGAGGCATTAAATCTTATTTTTTTAATTTTAAATATTATAAACATAAAAATTGATACAGCTATTAGTATTATAGCTTGTATTTTGTATTGCGGAATTACTATATAACCAAAAAACACAAAAAAGGCTAAAATAATAAAATATAAATACTCAATTAATCTACTTGTTAAATTCATAATTCTCACCCTCGTCTATCAAAGATATAAACTTATCTATATAGTTTTCTTTATCAAATTTTTTTGAATATTCAATTAATTTCTTTTTTTCATAAAATCTGTATGTATTAATGTTATTAATAGCTTCTAACATTTCCTTTTCAAAGTATAATTTATCTATTGTTATAGCAACATCTTTGCTAACTAATTCTGGCATTGCACCAGAATTAGTTATTATTATTGGGTGCCCAGATGCCAGATGCTCTATCACTGTTAAAGCAAATGGTTCCTCCCACATTGATGGGATAATACCATAATCAGCCATGGAATATATTGATGGCATTTGTTCATATGGAATAAACCCTGTAAAAATTATATTCCTATTATTCTTTGAAATATCGTGTATTTTTTTGGTGAATTTATTTTTGAAATTCTTTCCATATCCTACACTCCCTACTATTAGTAAATAGTAATTTTTATTAGTTACTTTATTAAAAGTATTTATTAATTCCAGTACTCCTTTTTCTTTTACAAGTCTTCCTGTATACAAAAAAACTACATCATTTTCTTTAATATTAAATTTTTTTCTCAAATCTATTATATCTTTATTATTATCTCCTGAAAATTTTTCGGTATCTACTCCATTATATAATAATTCTACTTTTTCCTTACTTTTAGGATCAATTTTTTCTATTCTAGAGCAAATATATTTACTAAGGCAAAATATTTTATCAAAACATTTTACAATTCTATTTGCATATTTTGTTTTTTCATTTAGAAAATCATTATGCGAGTGAAAAATTAACTTTCCCTTTATATATGGTCTTAAAATTAAGCCATATTCTGGTTTATTTTCAATAATCACATAATCGTATTCATTTAAATTTTTTCCATATTTCTTTATTAATTCACTAATAAAATCATTCCCAATATATCTATTTCCATATTTATTTATTAAATATCTGAATGCTTTAAAAACTTTGTTGAATTTTGAATCTGTATTAATATACAAGTAATTAACATTTTTATTTTTACTTTCTTCATTAATTTCTGAATCATATTTGCTGTACACATCAATATCAAACTGCTCTGTGACCTTCTCTGAATTAATAAGTAAATCAATCAACGTTTCTACAGCTCCCCCTTTAATAGCTGGTAATGGTAGATATCCCGGGCTAATAATTGCCATTTTTTTCATTATTACAACTCCTATCATACAATGATAAATAATATTTTTCTAACTTTTTTCCCTCATTTTTAATACTGAAACCACTTCTAGTTATTACGTCATTCATTTTCTCTCTATCGTACACACTTTCCTTTAAAATAAAATCAGACCAAACTTTAGGTTCCTCCTTAATTGATAGGAAAAAACATTTATCGCTCAATTTTACATTTTCATCTATATTATTCGATAAGAAACATTTTAAACCAGATGCTTGTGCCTCTATTCCAACAACAGGTAAACCCTCATATAAGGATGGTAGTACAAAAATATCAAAAACATTTAATAGTTGTGCAACATCATTGCGGTTTTCTAATATTATAGCATCATTTTGTAGGTTCATTTTTGAAATTTTAGATAATAAATTTTCTTTATTCTCACCATCTCCAATAATAATTAATTTCGAATCTTGATTTTTATCTTTTATATTTTCAAAAATGTCAATTAAGTATTCTTGATTTTTTTGATATGTCATTCTCCCAATTGTTCCTATACATAAACTATTTTCTTGTATTTTCAATTTTTTCCTATATTCTTTTCTTATCTCATTATTATATATATACTTTTCCATATCTATAGCATTATTAAAAATAACTACATTCATATTTGAATTATATAAATTCTTAGCCGCTTCTTTTCCACACGCTACAAAATCTGTAGCGAAAATCCAAATTAATCTTTTATATATAAAATGTTTAATTCTATCTTTGATTGATTTATCCTTTACACTTAAATGTGAATGTGAAATTCTTATTGGAATTTTAGAGATATATGCCAAATACATAAAGTAAAAATTTGTATGTGACAAATGAGAATGAATAATGTCAAATCTATTTTTATTAAATATTTCTAGTAATTGTTTCTTTACTTTTCTAGGATTTTTTTCCCAATCATCTACAAATATAAATTTAAACCCTATTTTTTTAAATTTTTCAACAGCCTCAGTTTTATAATCATTTTTAGTAATTATATATAATTCAAATTTGTCTAAATTCATATTAGAATAATAATTATATATCACTGATTCTACTCCTCCAAAAATCATCCTAGAAACAATATTTACAATTTTTATTTTTTTCATTTAATATCACCTATTTAATATAACTTTCATATAATATTTTGACAACATCTTTCATTAAATAATTGTTTTCCTTTATTGCTTTATAATTATCCTGCCTTCCAAGATTACTGTCAGTAATTTTTTTACACCAATATTTTGCATCTTCCTTTAATGAAATAAATACAAAATTATCTGACGTTTTTGCTTCTAATGGGACTACTTTTTCTGATGTAAAACATGGCAATCCTGCTGCCTGAGCTTCAATTAAAACAAGTCCTAACCCCTCATATAATGATGGAAACAAAAAGACATCCATAACTTGCATATATTCGTTAACATTTGAATGATAACCTTCAAATATAACATCATTTTCTAATCCTAATCGTAAAACTTTTAATCTAATGCTTTTTTCTAACTCTCCTGTTCCTATTAACAACAATTTTGAATTATTACATATTTTATGATATTCATAAAATACATCTATCAAAAACGAATGGTTTTTTTGATTTGTAAATCTTCCAACATGTCCAATAACAGTACATTTCTCTGGTATTTTTAATTCTCTTTGTAGTTTTGTCCTTGTCTCTTCATTATACTTAAATTTTTCATAATTTATAGCATTATGTATTACCTTGAATTTATCTGTAGAACAAATTCTCTTTCCAAACAACCATTCACCAGCTAATTGTGAACATGCAAAGTAATCAGTTGAATATTTAATTAGTGGTCTTTTTAAAATATTTCCAAATATTTTCTTTATTGGATTTTTTGTCTGAAAATCAATATTATGGCTATGTGATATTCTAATTGGAATATTATATTTTTTTGCATATTTTAATACCATATAATTTTTACTTGTAGAATGTAAATGCACAACTTTATAATCATGATGCATCTTAAAAAATTCATCTAACTTTTTTGAATATTTAAAAAAATCTGTAAATTTTCTTATCCATACATTTTCTAATTTATATACATTACATCCCATATTTCTTAAAAAATCCTCTAACTCATATTCTTTGCCATCATCTAGCAACAAGAAGTCAACTTGCAATTTTGTTTTATCAAAACTCTCAACCCAATCTATAACTAAACTTTGAATACCTCCTCTAAGCATTCTATCTACAAAATATAAAACCTTAACTTTTTCACTCATCGAAAGCTCTCCCTTATTTTATTAATTTAATCTCTTTTTCTAATCTTTTTTCCTAAATTTAATATTGGTTTATATATTCCAGTTTTTAATAGAGCTAATCTTCCATATCTTTCTATTTTAACTTTAATTGTATCTGCAAAATATTTGTTGAATAACTCTTCTTCTGATAATTGATTAGCATCTTTGAAAAACTGCTCTCTTTTGTCATTTTTCTTTACAGGTTGGAACATTGCAAGAAAACCATTTGTTGCCTTTTCTACATCAATTTCTGCTACTTTATTTTTTTGACTCAATATATCAATTATATTTTTTCCGTTTTCAGTATGAGTCAAAACTCTACTTGTACCTTTATCATCATCAAAATTTTTATCAAATTTTTCAACATTGAAACAATCCCAAATCGTAATATCGCTTTCTCTATGTAATTTTTTAAATTTACAATCATAACAGGAAGGTCTATCACAAATGTTAGTAAAAAAAGCTCTTAAATATGGATCTGAATCAACACCTTTATGGTACTCCTGTTTTTTATCTGAATTTTTGTTGTATATGCTCAAATTTGAATATTTATAGCCATAATATTTATCTCTAAACATTATTTTACTAATATCTTTATATTGTTTTTGTCTCATATTTAAATATTTTTTCCATATTAATGGTGATGGAACAGCTCTACATACAACATCAACTAATATTAAGTTCTCATAGTGTTTTCCTAGATAATTTTTTAATCCCTCAACTTGACATGATGTACCACTAAAGCAAACTAATTTTCCTTTATTTAAATACTCCTTTATTTCAGAATAACAATTCTCCATTTCGCTCTGTACATATTTACTATTTCTAAATTTATATAGTTCTTCTTTATTATCAATGCCTTTATGAATAACTTTATATTTTTCATCAAATACAGCTCCATATACAATTCCATTATTATCAATTACATATTCCGCAATTGCAGTAAAAGCTCCTCCTGATGTACTTTCTCTTCTAATTTTGTCATCTGCATTTTGAAAAATATATGCATGTTGACTATTTCCATTTTCTTTGACATTTTTTATTGGACAAACTTTATCGCATAACCCACAATTAACACATTTGCTTTTATCTATAATAGGATACATAAACCCCTCTTCGTCTTGTTTCATCACAATTGCTTTTTTAGGACATATACTACTACAAGCTGTGCAACCACAACATTGTGACTTCTCTTTTATTTCAATCATCTTTTCTCATCCTTTATTTTATTGAATTTTTCAAAAATCTTTTAGAACTTTCTCTAAATTTATCTAGTTTTTCATTAACATTGTCAAAATTAATTTGCATTTTTATTACATCATCAACATTTTCGGTTCCACTTAATATTCTTTCTTTTAAATCAACAATTCCTAATAATGAATAAATTCTTGAATTCGTTGAAACTTTTGAATTTTTATTGCTATATCTTTCAAAAGTAAAGAATTTTGTATTATTAATTAAACTAAATACAGTTCCATGGAATGAGTCTGTACATACATATTCTGCATTTCTTATTAAGTTTATCCATTCTGCTGGTCCTATGTCATATGGTGCATAATCGCAGAATTTATCACTGTATTTTACATATTCATCTGCGTGATTTAGCGAAACTATTTTGCATCCTGTTTTTTCTTTTAATCTTTCTGCAAATTTTCTATGCTCTATGTTTTTTCCTAGAAAATAGCATAATATATATTTTTCTTTTATTATAGGCTCTTCTTTTTGAATATCCATCCATTCTTCTTTATTTAATAATAAAGTTGGATCACATACTAATGTTGCTTTATTATCTGATAATTGCTCTACTAATTTAACTCCCGCTTCTTCTCTAGTTGATAGGCAATTTATTCTATTTAAGAATTTTTTATAATCATTTTTATATTTATCAGGAACAGTTGATACTCCAAAGCTTGTGGCGTATGATACTTTATTTACATTGTCTGGCACCCAATTTAAAGTATAATAATCTGCTACAACATTGACTGGTAACCATAATTGATCGCTTCCAACTATTACATCAGAATATTTTGCACATTGCTCACTTAGCTCTTTATATGTTTTATATGGTTTTGTTAACTTAAAATTCTTTTCAAATTCTTTATACTTATTATCTCTTATTTGTATATTATTGCCTAAATTTTTATTTATTTTTTTATCAAATTTTAACTTTACCATACCTAATTTTGATTTAATAAATGGAATATTTGTTATTTGTGACATATAATATTTCTTTTTTCCATTTGCAAAGTCTATGTTTTCATCTATATTTATTGTTTCATTTGGTATTTCCATATTATCTAAAACTTTTTGTGTTGCATATGCCTGTAGCATACTTCCGTAATTGTGTTTAAAATAGCATGATACTATTCCTACTTTTTTATCCATGTCTTTCCTCCAAGTTAATTATATATTTCTTTATATTTTTTGCACATATTTGTAATAGTATAGTTATTCTTTATATCACTAATAACATTTTTTTGTATTCTATTTATATCTACTTTTTTTTCACTTATAGAATTTATCACATTTTCATATTCCTTCAAATTATTACATACAAATCCGTTTTCTCCACTTTTTATTACATCTCTGTTTCCTATAACATTACTTACTATACAGATTTTACCTAAATACATTGCTTCTAACAATGCTATTGGTAATCCTTCCCATAATGACGGTAATATAAATATGTCATTTTTACATAGTTGTTTTAACACATTCTCTCTACTTGCCCAACCTGTAATTTGGATATTTTTGCTTGTCAGTGATTCTTTAAGCTCTCCATCTCCAATCCATGTAAATGTATATTGTGGAAATCTTTCCGCAATTTCATTAAATAATTTTGGATTTTTTTGAAAACCTATTCTTCCAACTGTACATATTTTTAGGTTGTTTGTGTTTATTTTCTCTGGTATTATGCCTTTTATAATTTTGTCTATTTCGTCTGTATTTACACCATTATTTACATATGTACAATTTTTTGTTAATTTTAAAGTTTCAGTATATTCGCCTTTAGAACATGCGATTATTTTACATCTTCTTTTATACATTGATGCTAATTTTTCTATTGATTTATATATAAATCTTTTTATTGCAGAATCATCTTGTTTTAAAAATGAATATCCATGTGGCGTATAAAATAACTTCCTATTTTTACTACTTATTACTAATCTTCCAATTATTCCTGCTTTTGATGAATGCATGTGCACTATATCTGGATTTTCCTGTTTTATTATTTGCTTTACTTCTTTACATGCCTTAAAATCGTTTACACCAATACTTCTTGTGAAATTTTTTACTTCTATAAATTTTATATTTTTATTAAAATACTCTTTAAAATTTTCAGGTGTTTGGTTTCTTTTTGCATATGCTATTACTATCTCATAATCTTCTGACATACTATTTGATAATTCTACTAAAAATGTAAATACACCACCACCAAAAGCCTCAACTAAATGTAATATTTTCTTTTTTTTATCTTGCATTTCTGTTTCCTCTCTTATTACCTTGCACCTTTACTTTGAAATACCGATACAACTGTCCACATTATAATCTTAAAATCAAACCATAACCCTTTATTATTTGTATAAAATCTATCCAAACGGCATCTATTTTCAAAGCCCACATCAGACCTACCTCTTGCCTGCCATAATCCAGTTAATCCTGGTTTGTTTTTTATTACATCATCATAATACTCACCCATATCTTCTTTTTCTCTTGGTAAATATGGTCTTGGTCCGTACTAACGACATTTTTCCAGTAAGTACTCCAACAAATTGTCCGAAATTCATCAAGGCTAGTTTTGCGTATAAATGCACCTATTTTAGTAACACGTGGGTCGTGCTCTAATTTTTTATTTTTCAAATACTCTTCCTTTATCTCCGGATTTTCTTTCATTAACTTTTCCAACACTTCTTCTGCATTATAAACCATACTTCTTATTTTATATATTTCAATCTCTTTTCCATCTTTTCCAATTCGTTTTTGTTTAAATAAAACAGGTGCGTGGTCTCCTTGTTTTAAATATGCAATTTTTACCACTGCCATTATTGGCAATAATAAAATTGAACCAAATATACCTGCGCATATATCTACAGTTCTTTTTATGAATTTATATGTATAAATTTCTGTTTTATATTTTATCAACTGTAATGTTCTATACGTTTTCGATACTTTTTTTAATGACTTTAATTTCCCTTTCACCATTGATTTAGATATAGTAGTTTGTCTACCATCCTGCTCTTCTACTTGTGCCATCACTTTTTCCATAGAAAATCCCCCACTTTTTAAAGTTTTACATCCTTACTGCTCTATGCATTTTATCTTATATATCTTTATTTATTTGGATAATTGCTGTTCTGCCAACAAATTATTTTTTCGTTTACATTGTCACCTCATATTAAACTATAATTTTTTTATTTTGTCAATCAAAATACGCTTTTTTTTAAGCTTTTTCGACAGGAAAATTTTAAAAACTATAATATTAAAAAAAAATGTTATACTATACTAGTATATTATATTTGTACAAAATTTGAACAAATACTTGCATACATAAAAATTTATTGATAAAATCCGTTTATAAAAAATATACAAATGAAATCATAAGGAGGATTACATTAATGGAAGAATTAGATTTAAAAAGTTTATTTGAATTGATATGGAAGAAAAAGTTGCTGATAATTTCATTCATTATTATTGGCGCAATTTTAGGTTTTACTTTTAACAAGTATTACACAACTCCCAAATACAAATCGACAGTAACATTTTTATTGGCTCAAACTGGAAGTGCTACAGATTCTAGTATCACAGCATCAGATGTTACATTAAATTCTAAATTAGTTGAAAATTATAGTGAATTAATAAAAAGTGATTCCGTTATATCTGAAGCTTTAAATCAATTGAATATACAAATGGACATAGCAAATTTACAAAAAAATATAACTGTAGAATCGAAAAAAAGTACTGAATTTATTCAACTTTCTGTTGCAACAGAGCAAAAAGATTTATCACCTTTAATTGCTAATAAAATTGTAGAGGTTTTTACCGAAAAAGTTAAGCAAATTTATAAAGTCGAAAATGTTCATATTGTAGATTCTGCAATAGAAGCTATTACACCATATAATATTAACCCAACAAAATACGCATTATTTGGTGCTTGTATCGGCTTAGTTATTGCATTAGCAATATTATTTATAATAAATTGTTTTGATGATTCATTAAAAGATGATAAAGATATTGAACGCTCACTAGGTTTACGAACACTAGCAACTTTCAGAAAACAGTCAAGAAGCACTGGATTATCTTGGGATCCAAAAAGCGATTATGTTGAAGGCTTTAAAGTTTTAAGAACTAATCTACAATTTGTAAATAGATCAAAAGATATAAAAGTAATTTCTGTAACAAGTACATTACCTGGAGAAGGAAAAAGTTGGGTTTCTTCAAATTTAGCATTAGCTTTTGCTAAAGCCGATTACAAAGTTTTGATTGTAGATAGCGATATGCGTAAAGGTACTCAACATATTATATTTAAAATTCCACAAACACCTGGATTATCTGATTTAATAAAAAGTAATGATAATCCAACAGATTTTAAATTAATAGCAAGCAAATATATAAATAAAACAAGCATTAACAATATATTTGTTTTACCAAGTGGTAATTTTACATTTGACTCTTCAGAGCTATTAATTTCAAATAAAGTTAACAAGCTTGTTGAAACATTTAAAGAAAATTTTGATATTGTAATTTTTGATTCTACCCCTTGTACTTTAGTTACAGATGCTGCTATAATTAGTAGAATCGTTGATACAACAATAATTGTTACAGAGCACGAAAAAACTAAAATGAGTAATTTAAAACACATTCATGAACAAATTGAAGAAGTTGGTGGAAACTTGGCAGGTATTGTTATTAACAAGGTTCCTAGCAAAAGAGATGGATATTATTATTATGGTGAAAATGAAAAAAAGAAACCTAATAAATCATCTATGCCAAACAATAATACAAATAAACGCTCAAGACATTAATTTATAAGAAAGAAGTGATTATTATGTCAGAAGATATAAACAACATTCCTCCTGAGGAAAATGAACCAAAACATGAAGATAATATAAATAATGGAAAAAAAATAAAAAAACAAAAACCTAAAAAGAAAATGAATATTTTTGCAAAAATTTTATTAACCCTTTTAATTATAATTGTAATTTTTGTAACTGTTGTATTTACTACAATTTATATTTATTTAAAAAACAAATTAGGAAAAATAGATTATGTTGATTTAAAGAGCTCCGAAATTACAATTAATCACGGTGTTGATGAATCGCTAGCAACATACAGAAATATAGCATTACTAGGAATTGATGCAAGATCAGATACTTTTGGCACTGGTAATAGAAGTGACTGCATTATGATTTTAAGTTTAAATGAAAAAACTAAAGACGTAAAAATTGCATCTGTTTATAGAGATACCTATTTAAATATTGATGGTCACGGATTAGATAAGGTAACTCACGCATATTCTTATGGTGGCCCTAAACTTGCACTAAATACTTTAAATAAAAACTTAGATTTAAATATTACCGAATTTGTTGCTATTAATTTTGACACAGTTCGTGTTGTTGTTGATAGTATTGGTGGTGTAGAAATGCCTATAGATTCTCAAGAAGTAAAATATATTAATGGTTATATTAATAGTTTAAACAAACAATTTGGTACATCATCAGCTAACATTACTACCCCTGGAACATACAAATTAGACGGTGTTCAGGCTTTAGCATATTCAAGAATTCGTTACACAGATGGTGGAGATTATAAACGTACTGAACGTATGAGAGATGTATTTATTGCTGTTTTCAAAAAAGCAAAAACAATGAATATTTCTGAGCTTAATAACTTGGCAAATACTATTTTACCTCACGTTTCAACAAATATTAGTGAAAGCGAAATTATGGGAATGATTCCAAAAGCAATTTCATTTAATATTAAAGATAGCTTTGGATGGCCATATGAAACAGAAGGAAAAATGATTACAAAAGTTTGGTATGGTGTTCCAATTAATTTACAAAAAAACGTTTCAAAATTACATGAAAGCTTATTTAATGAAGTAGATTATGAGCCTACAGATACTGTAAAAAATATTAGTAATGATATTATAAAAACAACTGGATATGGAAAATAAAATGAAAAGGAGGTGCTTGGCTTTGCAGTCGCAAAAGCTAGCACCTTCTTTTTTTGAATTTGGTCTTTTTTTGAATGATTAGCCCCACATTTTTTCGGGCAATGGAGTGATTGTTACGCCATAGAATTGCTTTGCTTCTTCGTTATACGCATTTTCCCAGTCATAAGCTCTGAGATAGGTCAAAACGTCTAGAAAAAAAGTGGCAATTTTTCTGGCAATCAGATCATCGCCTGATGTGATGGTTCCATCGTTAAAATTAACGAAAGCAATGTCATACATTGGCATTTGTCCGTCAATTTTAACGGTCATAACCATATCTGTTTCATTTTCATTCTGTTCGAAGTAACTCAGCTGATAAACTGCTGCTTCGTCTTCCAGTTTTTCAACCTGAATTTGAGCTGTAGCATTTTCTGTCTGAATTACAATAGCAGAAATGTTGTCCTTGGCTTTTAGATCATTCTTCCTACTGAGAAACGGATACTCGCTTGTTTTGGTTGCAATTCTCCGAATCTCGTCAGACCACTTTTGTAGCCACGCAATATTTTCTGTCGTGGTTGCAACAACTACAACACCTTTTTCAGAAAGCGATTGCAGTGTTGCTTTTGTCGACAATGGCTTGAGTTTTATGCTTCTACCATATGCGGTTGTTTCCGTCGGCATTTCATTTTCAACTCTTACCAAAGTGACAGTTGTTTGCACAAATTTCTTTCCGTTAAAACGGATTTTTCTTTGTGCCTTTTCTGTGTTTTCGCTGTAGTTCTGCAAATATTTAATAACGGGTATAACCCGATCTTCAATATCCTTGTAGAATTCCAGCGGATGCTCTGCTGCTTTTCCATTGTATGACACAATTTCAGCTTTGCCAAAAATTATTCTCATAACAATGGAAAAAGCAACTTCTGTCATTCTTTCCGGTTTTCTATCTTCCTTATAAGGGTGATAGCCAACCAGAAAAATTTTTCCTGTTTCGTCGTCCTGATGAACAACGAGAATCGTTGTCCACCCATTTGCTGAATCCAATATTGTGAAATCAGCAAATTCCTTGGGCAAATTCTGTTTTAGTACAGATTTTTTTGCCAGTGGTATTAACCATTTCAGGTTATAACTACTGATTTTTATCAGTACTTTAGCAGAATTTCTTGCCTCTTCCCGTGTAAGCACAGGAAGATGACAATTCTTCTGTTCGTGCATAGTTAGTTAACCTCCTTTGCACTGGTACAGGGTTTATATTCGTACTTTGGAATTGTATCAAATTTTTGACCAAAAGTCAAATTATGTAAATAATTTTTAAGGAATTTCTCTTATTTTTCAGGTTCATCTGACGTTTTTTCTCCTTTTTCTTCACTTGAAACAATATTATCATATTGTTTTCCTTCCATTGATTTTATTCCTACATACGAATCTAAGTCAAACTTTTCTACCAATTCCTGCTTTTGTGCTATTTCTCTAACTTCTCTTAAAGCTGTGTTTTGTGCAGGAACACCGTAAATTTCATCTAGTTTATCTAAATCTATACATCCTATACTTTTTATGTAGTTTTCAGAAAGGTGAATTGTTTCATCAAGTCCTAAATTGGTTGTCCCAAGTATTGTTACATAAAACTCTGCTGGATTGCTTTCTGTAGAGTTGAACATTGTTATTTTTCCATTATTATATACCCCTATTCCTGGATTAGTTGGATCAATTACTAGCTCTATATTTTCATTTGGTACTTTCATAAACACTACCTCGTGATTTCCTGTTATTATTGGAATATCAATCGACAAATATAGCTTTTCACTTGGTATATGCTCTGAATTTTTAGCAATTGCACGTCTATATTTTCGTCTTTTTAATTGCTGATCTGTAGGAAATTTTCTGTTTATGTCTGAGAAATTATAATTTCCTTTTTTGCAATATACTACAACATTTTTTGCGTCATACTCTGGATTTATTGCATTTAGCTTTCTTGAAACATCATCAGCCATATTTCTACATACACCAACACCATATTCTTCTGATAAGTCTATTCCAGCATATGATCTTAAATCTAACTCTGGATCTCCATAACCGTATATATTTTTCCACATATCATCAATTACTTTCATTATATTTTGAATATCTGTAAGATTATATGATTTTACTTCTTCAGCATATTCATTTATTTCATTAGTATATTCTTCTATTTCTGAAGCATATTGTTTTTCTTCTTTATATTGCTTTGCTTCTGATTTTCCTATGTTATATATTGGAAGTGCAATACCCATCGATAATAATATTGGAGCAAATCCTTTTTTTATTACTTTTTTGAACAAATGTAAAGCTTCTTTAAGCCCACTTCCTACTTCATTTTGTATATCTGCTTCTTTTGCTGAATCAATATACAAATTATATATTTTTTCACCGTGTTTGTAATATATATCCAAAAATTTGCCATCTTCTATTAATTTTGATATATCCATTTTTCTGTATTTTTTGGGTACATATTTTATATATGACTGTTGTCCGTATTTTTCATATATTTCATCAAACTTTTTATATGCTTCTCTTTTAAATTTCTTTTTTGCTCTTTTTGTTTTCATTTGTTTTAGTGCTAACTGTATTTCTTTTTCTATTTGCATTACAGCTACTCTCACTTCAGAATTTTTTATTTTTATTTTCATATATAAATTTCCTTCCCAATAAAAACTTATTATATTAGCAAAAATGGATAAGAACTGCCCTTTGTATGTCTTACCCATTTTTTTTGATTATGCTTTTTTTTAGAATTCGAAAAATTCGTCATTCTTCTCGTCGTCTGGCATACCGTATAGGATTATGTCGATGATCTTTCTGTCTACGGAAAAGTAATAATTGCAATTCCGAACGGAATCAAGAAAAACCTTTATTCTTTCTTCCACAGTTTCAGCTTTTATTAGCTTTTCGTAGCTGACGAATTTTTTTCGTACGACAGTGAATTTCACTGCGTCATTTGATTTGATGAGATCAATGTTATTTTCTCTCATTATCACAAAATAACCACAAGAAAACTCACTTGTTGATTGAGCCCGAGAAATTAATTCCCGTATATTAAGCTCCAACCACTTTTTGTCATACATACCGTTTTCACCTCCTAAAAAATTTTTTTCATGATGTCGGTTCTTGTTGTCTCAAACTTGGAAGTCTTTACCTGTGTATATTAACAACAGGAATTTAAGTATACCATACTTTTGCCTTAAAGTAAATGATAAAACCCAATTTTTACCATAAAATGTACGACTTTTATTTACTATTTTAGCACTTTTTTTACAATTTATTATAAAATGATTTAATTTAACCTCAAAAAAAACAATTTCAATTGATAATCTATATCTTTAATTGAAATTGTTTTTTATGTACTACAAAATATTTTTTATCTCATTATTCCAAAGTATAATATTAAAAGTGTTCCTAATATAATTCTATACCATCCAAATACTTTGAAATCGTGTTTTTTAATATAATTCATTAGGAATTTTATTATCCATAATGATACTATAAATGCAACTACCATTCCTAGAATTAATAAAGCTATTTCTGTTCCTGTAAAGTTTAATCCGTATTTTACTATTTTTAATAAACTTGCTCCAAACATTACTGGAACTGCTAAATAAAATGTAAATTCAGCAGAAACTTTTCTTGATACACCTATTAATAAAGCTCCTATTATGGTAGCTCCTGAACGTGATACTCCTGGGAATATAGCTGCTATTAATTGAAATACACCTATTATTATTGCATCTTTATATGTAATTGCTGGTACACTGTTTATTCTGCTTTTTCTTCCTTTATGCCAATTTTCTACTACTATAAATGCTATACCAAATACAATTAATGCGATTGATACGCATGTTGGGTTGTAAAATAATGCTTCAAATTTATCATCAAATAACAATCCAATTATTGCTGCTGGCACACAAGCTACTAATATTTTTCCCCATAAATTTGTTATATTTTTATCTAAGTGTGATAATAAACCTTTCTTTGTAAATGCCTTTTCTGGCTTGTTTGTAAATGGCCATATATCTTTAAAATATATTAATACTACAGCAAGTATTGCTCCTAATTGTATTACTACTTCAAATACACTAAAAAAGTTGTCTGAAACTTTTGTAAATTTTATAAATTCTTCTACTAATATTAAATGACCTGTACTACTTACTGGTAGCCATTCTGTTATTCCTTCAACTATACCAAATATAATTGCTTTAAAAAATTCTAATACCATTTTTTTCCTCCATTCGTTTTTTCATACCTATAGCTAATACTATTGATATTCTTTTGAAATTATAACTTTATTAATTCATTTTTGCCATAATTATTTTTTCTTATTATAAATTTTATTTTTCAACCAATGTAATTATATAATTATATTCGTGATATTTAGCTGAAAATGATTGCTGGCTTATAAACTTATATTGTTCATTATTAAAATATTTTTGATAACATTCATCTGATATACCATCAATTATCCATATTCTTCCAGATAGCTCATTAATAAAATCTGATGTTATATATGTATCCATTTGAGGCCCAAATGCTTTGTATGCTTCTTGCACTCCCCAATCTTGCTCATTGTAATAATATTGTTTATTATCTTTTATATTAACTGCTATTATTGAACCTGAACCTATGTCTGTATAAACTATTACATCATTTGGTTGAATATTATTTTTTAAATATTCAATCGACTGTGCATTTTGTGAGTTATAGTTTGTATTTATCATTTTGGCATTACTTACAATTGCTAATATTGCTGTTATTATGCATATAAATACTACTATTTTTTTATTTTTAGATCTTGCTAATATAAAACTTAGTGTAAAAATGTATAGTCCTGTTATTACAAATAAATATCTATACAATAAAATTGATGTTTTAGCACATACAGTTACTAGTAATGCTGCTATTATTACTGCTATATATAACCCTATTGCTAATTTCACTGGTAATATATTTTCTTTGTCTTTTTTTATTTTGTGTAGTTGTATTCCTAAATATATGTATAACAATATTGATATTGCAAAACCTACATAATAATTTAAATTTCCTATATATTGGTAACTTAATAGCTCTATTACTGTTTTTGGAAATTCAAATCCTATCCAAAATCCCTTTGACACATATTTTAATTGTCCTACAAAATACACTAGCCATGGTATATATAATGCTACTAATACTATTCCAAATATTACTATTCTTTTTATTGATTGTACTCTGTGATTTTTTATAAAGTTTATTAACATTATCATATGTATTAATCCAGCTACCATTAAACCATAATAGTGTACATATAAACATGCTAAACTTGATATTTCGAATATTATCCAGTTTTTCCATGATGTATCACCTTTAAAAATTCTGTATGCATATATTGCACATATTGTAACTAACAATATTGCTAATGAATACATTCTTATTTCATTTGCAAATATACATATTTCTGGTAAAAATAATGAGAAAAAAGAAAACAATATTCCCGTTTTTTCGCCAAAATCTTTTCGTATATGAGTATACCCTAATATACTTAATAATGCTATACATGTTAGTGAAAAAATTCTATACGCTATTATATTTCCACCAAATATTACATTTATTAAACTTAGTATCCAGTAATATAATATTGGGTGAACATCGTGACCACCTATATTCCATATATCTATCCAATTATGTGAAGCTATTCCTACTGAGTATGCTTCATCAAACCACAAATTAGAATGTATTATTCCTATTCCATTAAAAATAATTCCAATTATAATTATAGCTATATGCCATTTTGATAATTTTGTTTTTGTATTTTTCATTTTGTTATTCATTCCTTTCCAACAGATTTAAACAACCTTTATAAATTTGTTTTTTCCAAATTGAATAACAACATCGCCTTTTATTTCTATTGTAGCATTTATATCATTAACTACTTCTGAGTTTACCTTTACTCCATTACCTTGTATCATTCTTCTTGCTTCACTTTTTGATGATGCAAATCCTACTTTTACTAATATGTCACATAATTTAAATTCTGTTGATTCACTACTTAAGTTTACTTCTTTTATGTTTTCTGGAATTCCACCTTTTGCTACTTTTCCATATCTTTCTTCTGCTTGTTTTATAAATTCTTCTCCATGATACATTTTTATAATTTCTTCAGCATATACTTTATGTGCTTTTATTATATCTTGTTTAATTAATTTATCAGCTTCTGCTAAGTCTAAATCAGTTGTTAATTTATAGTAATCAAATAATACATCATCTGGAATTTTCATTGCTTTTTCATACATAGTTTCTGGACTTTCATCAATTCCTATATAATTATCTAATGATTTACTCATTTTATCTTTTCCATCTAATCCAACTAATAATGGGAATGTTATTACTACTTGTGGCTCTTGATCATAATTTTTTTGAAGCTCTCTTCCTACTAATAAGTTGAATGTTTGATCTGTTCCTCCAATTTCGATATCTGCATTAATTGCAACAGAATCATATCCTTGCATTAGTGGATAAAATAATTCGTGCATACTTAATGGCATATTATTTTCGTATCTCTTTTTAAAGTCATCTCTTTCAAGCATTCTTGCAACTGTATACTTGCTTGCTAAACTTAGTACATCTTTAAAATTTAATTTTGATAACCATTCTGAATTGTATACAATTTTTGTTTTTTCTGGATCAAGTATTTTTGTAACTTGTTTAAAATAGCTTTCTCCTGCAGAATGAACTTGTTCATATGTTAAAGCAGGACGAGTTTTGCTTTTCCCTGTTGGATCTCCAATCATTCCTGTATAATCACCAATTATAAAAACAACTTCGTGTCCCATTTCTTGAAATGTTTTTAATGCTCTTAAAACAACTGTATGTCCTAAATGTAAGTCTGGTCTACTTGGATCTGCTCCAAGTTTAATTCTTAATTTTTTTCCTGATTTTAATTTTTTGTCCAAATCCTCTTCAGAAATAATTTGAACAGCTTTTCTTTTAATTAAATCTAATCCTTCCATATTTCCTCCTTAACTCAAGTGAGACACATAAAAAAAGTCAATTCAATCCTGTTAAAGGACGAATTGACTCGTGGTACCACCTTTATTTACAATTTCTTGTTTTTTGTTTAAACAAGTTTTTGCCTTATTTTGATTTTCGTAATCATTTACGTAACTACTGTAAGATTTGTAATTCGATTTCTATATTCTGATAATTTCCACCTGCCATTATCTCTCTTTATTTTGACTTATAGAGCTCTACTTTTTTCTTTTTTGCATAGTTAATTTAATTGTTTTTAATGTTAACATTTTTATCTTTTTTTGTCAATATTTTAATCCATAAAATCATAGCTCCGGTTCATCTCCGGAGTCAGATGCATCTGGTACTTGTATAATTTTACCTGTGCTAATATCGTATAATTTACTTCCTATTTTACCAGAAAAATGAGTTTTACATTTTGGTCTCTGTAGCCACTCAAGATGATTTATACATAAATTAATTCTTACAGCTTTATTTTCTCTATTTCTCCAGCATTTTCTTTGTTTCTTAGTCGCTGGATAAGCTATTGCTGTTGTCATTCTTCCATTTTCGTATGGAATATACTTATAATCCTCTGCACCCTCAAATACTGGTATTACAGTCCCACCAGTTATCTTTTCTATTATATTTTTAATTTCTTCAATATCACAATGAAAAAATATTGTCATATTTAATGATTCAATATCAAATCCTAATAAAATTTTTCTTTTGTCTTTGTTTTCATCACCTCTAACATAGCCCCAATTAAGTGTATGAACCTTTGAATCTGTTAATATTGTATATATTAATGATGAAATTGAAAAAGTTTTTCGTGAGTAAAAACATTCATCTAATTCATATGTTACTGCTATATTTTGCACATCTCGAAAAAGATTTTCATATATTTTTTCATAAATCTTTACAAGTCTCTTAAATTTACGATCATCTAATCTATTACCTCCATTTTTTTCTTTTCCATCTATGCATCTTGTCAACATAATTTCTTTTAATCCATCATATTCCGACATATTTTGTTCTACTGTTTTCTGTGATATATTTAAATCTTCATATTCTAATTGAGGATTTTCATATATTTTCTCAAAAACTCCATTCTTATCTAATATAAATAAAGCTCTTAAATATGCTGGAACAATTTTCGCAGCACGATTTGTGTAAAAAGTTGCTATTCCAATTTCTGCTTCCAATGAGCAACTAGCATTTTGTTTAACATTGCTTAATAGTCTAATTAATTCACTTGTTTCAAGTGACATTTCACTTAAACCTAAGTTTGATAATCTTTTATTATTTAATCTGTTAAACTGTTCCATACACCCAATGTCACTTAACAACTCCACAGTTCTAGCTATTCTTTTAGATAATGCAGTTTTTAAATCTAATACTTTATTAATACTTGTAATTTTTTTAAAATACTTTATTACTGCTTCTTTATATCTTTTATCTGTTTTTGACTTTTCTATTATTTCATACATCTTCATAAGTTCATCTTCCTCTAAAGCACCAAAAATTTCACTTAATACAACTAAATAATCATTTTGTAAACTATCTCCATAAAATGGATCACTTAAAAAATTTTTTACATTTGCTTTTTTTTCTTCCATACTTACTGTAGTTAAACTATACTTTTTATCTGATTTTTCGGATTTTATTATTTCTTCTATTTTTTTATCGTCAGCTTGTTGAGGTTTCTGTATATCAAATATGTTCATCATATTATCAATTAACGTTTTATATATTTTTTCTGGATTTTTTTCTGCTCTTTCATATGCCTCTGCTCTACATTTTTCAACTTTCTCTCTCATTAATTTATATATATATGCATATAATTTTTCTGAATCTTCAGGTTTTAATTCTTCATTTCTTATTTTTCTTTGCATCTCTAATATATCTGTAGATTGAATTAATTTCATATCACTTATATCCAATAACATCTGTGAAATTACAATGTCTATATTTTCTCTTAAATTTTCAGATGCCTTCTTAAATTTTGTCTCCTTTAATGCAGTTTTAAAATATTTTTTTTCTTTTATAAAACATTCTATTGCTTCTTTTAAAATATCTTTATTTGTATATAAATATTCCTCTGTTCTTGATATATAAAAATCACTATTCGTTGGTGTTAATGTTTCTACTAAAAAATTCTCAATATATTTACCTACACTTCTTTTTGAGTCATTAATACTCACACCGTTCTTACAATCTTGTTTTATTTTTTCAACCATAAATTTTAATGCACCTATTTGATCTTCTATATTTATAGTTTTATATTTTTGTGAACTTATAGTTGAATACAAATAATCTCTATAACTACTAAGATTTTTTTTATGCATAAAACATCCCTCCATACGTTTTATGTTAACATATTGTTATGTTTTTGTCAATTTATACCAATTTTAGTTTATAAAATGTAAAAAGAGCACTGTCTGCCTAAACAATGCTCTTTTTGTTCATTCTTTTTCTTCGTCTACCGCAGAGTCAATTTCCGCAATATTTTTTTCAACGACATTGTCAGTTGCCTTTTCATCGCTGGATATTTGTGCAATATTTTCTTTTCGTATTTTAACAAAAAATGGATATACTACATTTGCGATTGGAATTACAAACACAAATGCCCAATATATGTTATTGAATACAAAAATTGATAAAAATATTGTAACAATATCTGATATTGCGGAAAAAATCAAAGCCATATAAACTTGATAGGCTTTTACACTTTTTATTTTATCAAAATCGATATTGATAAAAAGTGCTAAAGCACAAGTTATGCAAACAGAATATACTTCAGGCAACTTTATATTTATCGCCTTATATATTGCAATTGCATTTGTTACAGAAATTATAACGTCTTTTATTACCTTAATAATCTCTGCAGGCTTTTTTTCATCCTCGGTTATAATTGCATCCATTGAAACAATTAATATTGCTCCAACAAATGCAGTAGCATTTTCCTTTTGCCACCATTGGTCTTCACTGGCTTGCATAATTTCTGCAAACATAGTTACTGTTCCAATTGAAATAGCAGATACAATTAATTCTCTTTTGATATCTTTTTGAAAATCAATTATATTTGCTGTCATTGATACAGCCACTACAAATGCAGATACAATATGTGGCAAATGTGGAAACCACATCTGCATTGCATATGCATAGCAAAGACCAGATAGAACAGCTTGTATAAAATTTTTTATTGACCGCTGTCTATCCATTTTGTCACTTCCTTTCAATTCCTAGAGGCAATCTCGCTTTCGCAAGCTAGGAAGTTATAAATTTATTATAGCATAACGTTTTTTATTTGTAAATTATGTAACTTTATAAAACAAACGAGGAGCTCACCTTGACGGTTTGCCCCTCTTTGTATTTTATTGGTTGTCTTTCAGTTTTTCACTGTAATATAGAACCCCAAAATAGATCAAAGTTCCTAGTAACAATAAAATGAGGAATCGACCAGTACGGTTTTCCATCATATAATGTTTTTTCTCCATCAGGAGGTAGGAAATTGTGATCATTGCGTTTATTATCAGTCCAAATATCACATCCATAATCAGGAATTTCTTTCCTGCATACTGGAAAAATATTGAGAACAGAATAATTAACGCCGATATTGAAATACAAACCCACTCAGGAAGTGCTTCTATCCACTGCGTTTGTGCGGTGGTCAGATACTTCCACGTGAGAATAGTGAGAAATAAATCAAGAATAATATTCATTATAGATTTTGGAGTCCCTGCCCCATCCTCTACTTTTATATACAATTTTGCAATAATAATTTCTGCAATTGTCATTACAGTAATTATAATTGCCATTGTCAGCAAAGTCGGTTTCATATAATAAATTAACTCTGCCAACAAAATTAAAATTGCATATAAAAGGCAAATGAATTTCTTCTTCGATTTTTCCTCCTTTCTAAGATTTTCTACAACAAGCACGAAGCTCGTTGAGAATGTGGGTACCAATAGTACTATTAGTGTACCCAGAACAGCCATTTTCCCCGAAAGGAATTTGACTGTTGTCAGATATGGACGTAAAAACAACAATGTTACTATTACATCCAATGAAATTGACAATAATGATGCGAAAATTTTCCGCATATTATCACTTCCTTTTCATATTTTTTTACATACACATAATTATATACCATTTTATGTAAAATTGCAAACACATTTTAAAAATTTATATATTTTATAATTTTTACAATATTTTTATTAGCTCTCCCATATTTCTGCCTTGAACCTTTGGTATTTCTATTATTTCAAATTTAGAAACCTTATCACCAAATTGTATTTCAATTATATCTCCTACTTTAACTTCATAACTTGGTTTTACTACTTTTCCATTTACAGAAACTCTACCATTATCAGCCGCTTCATTTGCAACAGTTCTTCTTTTTATTACTCTTGATACTTTCAAAAATTTATCTAATCTCATATTTTTCCTTCTTTCTTTTCATAAAACTAGTAAATGATATATTGTATTTAATATATCATTTACATATATACACCAATCATATTCAACTATATTTATAATCTTTTTGTAACTTCAAATAATACAATGCTTCATAATTTATAACAGCAATATTTAAATCATAATTTCTTTCCCTAATGTAACCGAATAAATGTATTTTCTTGATATATTTTTTTGCAATGATTGTTCTAGTGCTTTTTGATATATTTCAAGTTGTTTGCTATACTTTTCAATTAATTTTTGCTCTTCACCATTATTAATTCTATCAGTTTTATAATCTACTAATATAATCTCACCTTTAGAATTTATATAATATAAATCTATTATTCCTTGTACTAGTATATTATCATTTGAACTATTTCCATATACATCTTGTGATTTTAAATTAATATAAAATGGTTGTTCTTTGTGTACCTCTTTTGCATTTTTTAGCTCTTGCCATAAATTAGATTTAGTATACTCATATAATTTAGTTATATTTATTGCATCTGATTCTTGTTTTGTTATTATGTTCCTGTTTACTAAATTTTGAACAAATTCTTTTATCTGCTCCATAGTATAATTTTTTGATTCATCTAATCTTTGGAAGCATAAATGCATTAAAGTTCCTTTTTGTGCACTTGATATTTTTTGCTCTTCATTTAAAAATTTAGGTTTTGCTATCTCTTGTTTAAATTCTTGTTTATTTGATAATTCTTCTAAACTAACTATTGCATCATCTTCATTTTCTAGCTCTTTTATTTTTGTTACTGAAGTTTTAGTAGGTGTTGCAATTGAATCTATATAACCATATACCCAAAATATTTGCTTTTTGAATTCTTCTAAATCTTCTTTTTTTACATTTCTTGCCCTTGAGTCAAGCTCTTTAAATATATCTTTTCCCTCAGACTTATCTGATTTTTTTTCAAATTGCTTTAGTAAATCTTTTTTCTTATGTATTTCAATGTCAATGTATTCTTTTGCCTTTTCTTTATCAGCCAAATATACCAATGTTATCCAATCCAAGTATGTTTTATATTTTTTCAAAACAGACTCATTTATTTTTGATTTTCCCTCTATTTTATATGTTTCTATTAAATCTTGCTTTTCATTAAAAGATTTTTCAACATCTTTGCTTATTCCAGTTATTATTAATTTTTCTTTTGCTCTTGTTAAAGCAACATATAAAACTCTCATTTCTTCTGATAAAGCTTCAACTTTAGATTGTATTTTTATTGCTTCTTTTGCTAATGTATTATATTCGATGCTTCTTTCAGTATTTATATATTTAGGACCAATTCCTATATCTTGATGTAACAATATATTTTTATTTAAATCTTGCATATTAAATTGTTTTCCAGTTCCACACAAAAACACTACTGGAAATTCCAATCCTTTACTTTTGTGAATACTCATTATTCTAATTACATTTTCGTTTTCACCAATAAGTTTAGCTGATGATAAATCACCACTGCTTGTATGTAACTTATCTATAAAACTTATAAAATTAAATAAACCTTTAAAACTTGCAGACTCATATTGCTTTGCTCTTTCAAATAACATTTTTAAATTTGCCTGACGTAATGCTCCATTTGGTAATAATGTTACATAATTATAAAATCCTGTATCTAAATAAATTTGCCAAATTAATTCATCTAATGCCATATACTTTTCTTGAGATTGCCATCTTTTTACATTTTCTAAAAATATATTTATTTTTGTTTTTAACTTATCGTCTCCATCATATTCTTTTAATGATTTATAAAATGGCTGATTTTTATTTTTTAATCTTATTTCAACTAAATCATTATCTGAAAACCCTCCAATAGTTGAACGTAACACTGTAACTAACGGTATATCTTGCATAGGGTTATCAACTACTTTTAATACAGACATTATTGTTTGTATTTCTAATGATTCTAAATATTCTGATGATACATCACTAAATACTGGAAATGATAATTTCGCTATTTCATTTTCATATATAGGTGCTGTTACAGATGTTGCCCTTAAAAGTACAACTATATCTTTATATGTGACATTTCTATACTCATTTGTTTTTTTATCAAACACCATATACCCACTATTTAAAAATGATTTAATTTTATTTGCTACAAATCTTGCTTCTAAAACAACATCTTCAATTCGCTCTGCTCCAGATGGTAGTTCATCATCTTCTTCTGAATCTTTAAATACATTTATTTCTTCATCTTTTAAATCAATTATATTTAATTCTGTTTTACCTGCATAATTTATTAAATCTGTTTCAGGATTTTTGTAATCTGCTCCTAAGTTTAAAAATTCAGTTTCATCATATAAAATATCACCTAGACTTTTACTCATTATATTTTCAAAAATCATATTTGTAACATCTAATATATTTGATCTACTTCTGAAGTTTTTAAATAATTGTATTTTTTGACCATTACTTAAATCATTACCTTTTAACTTGTATTTTTCATACTTGTTTAAAAATAGCTCTGGCCTTGCTTGTCTAAATTTGTATATACTTTGTTTTACATCTCCTACCATAAATATGTTGTTTTCTTTTGAAACACTTGTTAAAATATATTCTTGTACTAAATTACTATCTTGGTATTCATCTATTGCTATTTCTACAAATTTTTCTTTGTATTTTTTTGCAATATCTGTTTCTATTATTTTTCCATTTTCATTTTTTAACAAAATTTTTAGAGCAAAATGTTCAATATCATTAAAATCAACAATATTCTTTTCCTTTTTTCTTTCAGCAAATTTTTTTGAAAATTCTATTATTAAATTTTCTATTGCCTTTAGAATGCCATACATATTATATATATTTTCATTTGCTTCTGCTGAATCATATAATAATATTTTTGAAACTTCCTTATTGTAACTTTTTTTAATTCCATCTCTTGTTGATTTTGCAATATCTTTTAGCTCTAAAGTTACTTTTTTGTCTGTTGGCCATTTAGGCCATTCAATTTGATTTGCTTTTTCATATGCAGAATTCCATGAATTCAAATGTTCTTTTACATATTCTAGGTTAATTATATCTTCATTAATTACAAGTCTAAATTTTTCAAGCTCTTCAAATCTATTTAAGTCACGCTCTGTTTTCTTTAAACTTATTATATAATTTGATATATTTTCTTTTAAAGAATCCAATAATATTTTTCCCCATACTGTTTCAGAAAAGTCATTGTTTAATTTTTCTTTTAAATTAAACATTTCGACCTTTTCATTTAACCAATCCTCTGGAAACGGACTACTTTGTATATATTTATAAATATTTAATAAAAGCTCTTTTAATGGTTCATCATCTCTGTATGTTGTATATGTATTTATTAAATTCAAAAATTCCTTATCATTACTTACATATTTATCTTCGAAAATATCATCAATTACCTCTTGTTTAAGAAGCTCTACCTCTGTTGTATCGGCAACTCTAAAGTTGGCTGATGTATCAATTTCAAAAAAGTTGTTTCTTATTATATCTAAACAAAATGAATCTATTGTACATATACTTGCTTTATTTATTAAAATAATTTGTCTTTGTAAGTTTTTATTATCTGGAAATTCTTCCATCTTTTTATATATTGCTTCTAATATACGTTCACGCATTTCACTGGCAGCAGCATTTGTAAATGTTACCACCAAAATTTTATCTATATCTACATTTTCATTTATAACCTTATTTATAATTCTTTCTACCAAAACTGCAGTTTTACCACTACCTGCAGCTGCAGCAACTAATATGTTTGAACCTTTATCATAAATTGCATCTTGTTGCTCTTTTGTCCATTTTACATCAGCCATGGTATTTCCTCCTTTATCTTTTGCAGATATATGATATCATTATTACATAGTGATTTCAAGAAAAAAATCCAATTATTGCTTGACTTTTGCCTTTATTTGTAATAAAATAATGGAGCAATTAAATTTGAATATGACTTAGAGTCGAACTTCTCCCCGGTGGTTTAATTTTAAGTTTCATATAAATAAATTATAAATATTTTAATGAATGGAGGGTATTTTTTACCATGAATAATACTACATATAGTTTAAAGAAAAGTGAAATTGAAAGCAAATGGTATATAATTGATGCTGCCAATAAACCATTAGGTAGAGTTGCTAGTGAAGCAGCTAAATTATTAAGAGGAAAACACAAACCTACTTACACACCAAATATTGATAACGGAGATCATGTTATTATATTAAATTGTAATGATATAGTTTTAACAGGTCATAAATTAGACCAAAAAATTTATAGACATCATTCAGGATACATTGGAGGAATGAAAGAAACAACAGCTAGAGAAATGTTAGCTAAATCTCCAGAAAAAATGATGATGTTAGCAATAAAAGGAATGCTTCCAAAAAATAGCTTAGGAAGACAAATGTTAAAAAAAGTAAGAGTTTATGCTGGTAACGAACATGAAAACATTGCTCAAAAACCAGAAGTATGGAATTTCTAATTAATAATATTAAGGGAGGAAAATTAAAATGGCTGATACAAAAACAGTATTCTATGGTACAGGTAGAAGAAAAAGATCAATAGCTAGAGTTAGATTAGTAGAAGGAAATGGAACAATTACAGTTAATGGTAAAGACTTAAATGATTATTTTGGTGCAGAAACATTAAAATATATCGTAAGACAACCATTATCAGTAACAGAAACATCTTCAAAATATGATGTTATATGTACAGTAAAAGGTGGAGGTTTCACAGGTCAAGCTGGAGCTATCCGTCATGGAATTTCAAGAGCTTTATTAGAAGCTAATTCAGATGAATTTAGACCAACTTTAAAATCAAACGGATTCTTAACAAGAGATTCTCGTATGAAAGAAAGAAAGAAATATGGTCTTAAAAAAGCAAGAAAGGCCCCTCAATTTTCAAAAAGATAGGCTTTATTTCCAAAAAGAAACATACTTCAAAAGTATGTTTCTTTTTTTGCACTTTGCTTTTTTCTAAATTTTAGATAATACCCTCATCCAATTTTCTCCCATAATTTTATCAATTTGATCTTCTAAATATCCCGACTTTCTTAATTCATTTATTAAAATTGGCATATCCTTTATTCCTTTTATATCACTTAATCTATGCTCTTCATCCACTCCATCAAAATCCGTTCCTAATCCAATGTAATCAATACCAACTAAATTTGTTATATGTTTTATGTGTCTTATAATATCTGTTACATTTGCTTTTCCTTCTTTTTTTAGAAATGAACTGCATAAACATATTCCTATTATTCCATTTCTTTTTGCAATTGCTTTTATTTGTTCATCTGTTAAATTTCGTGGATGATTACATATACTGTAACAATTTGAGTGTGTTGCTACTATTGTTCCTGTTGTATTTTTTATAGTATCCCAAAAAGTTTGCTCTGATGAGTGTGATATATCTATTATTATATTTTTTTGCTCTAGTCTTTTTACATATTCTTTTCCTAATTCTGTTAGTCCTACTGTGTTTTTTGTAAGAGCTCCTGTTCCTAATAAATTGTCTTCATTCCAATTTATTGACATTAGCCTTACTCCTTTTTTATATAATTTATCTATGTTGTTTAAATCAGATTCTATTGCTTTTCCGTTTTCTATTGTTAAAACAATTCCTATTTTCTTTTGTTTTATTACATATTGAATATCCTTTTTGTTTTTTATAACTACTGTATTTTCCATATTTTTTAAATAATAATCTATTATGTTATTTGCTCTTTCAAATCCATTTTCAAATTCTGGATTTATAAATGCTGCTGACATTTGTATTACTGGTGCTAATTGTTTTGCATCTATTGTGTTAAAACAATATTGTGTGTTACTTATTTTTTTATTATTATCTAATGTTTCTGATAATGTATCACAGTGTCCATCTATGTAAATTTTCATAATATTTTTATGATATCTGTAAGATATCATTTCCTCCCTTCTTTAAATAGATTTACTGAAAATATAAAATTAAATATTAATTTATGTATTTTAGTTTTTAGCATTTTTTCAAAAAAAACAAGAATTTAAAAATTCTTGTTTTTGTTATATTATATATTTTATTCACCTATTCGTTCTGTAGAATTTTTTGATTTGAATAAATTTACTATTTTTCTCCATAATCTTTTAATAAAATTTACTTTTTTTTCTTCTATTAAACAGTTATCATCTTCTAATACTGTTAATTGTACATCTTTATCTATATTTAGTTGCTCATTATTTGCAGCATTTTGTTTCTCATCTTTTAGTAATTCGCTTATTGCATTTACTAGTTGTTCATCTGTCATTTTATTTGTATTATATGAAATTTCAGAATTATTTAGCTTACTTTCATTAATGTTTGTATCATATGAACTTCTTTTCATTACCCTGTCTATTATTTTATCTGTTTCTTGTATATTTGATGATACTAAATTTTGTATATTTTCATTTAATACATTTCTTTCATTTTCAAATTCTTTTTGATTATCAATTTTGTTTACCTCATTAATATTAATTATGTTATTTTTCTTTTCACCATTAATATTAAAGTAATATTCTTTTTCTTCATTATTTGCTCTATTTGCTTTTTCTATAAAATGATTTTTATTATTTTCAAATTTTTCTTTTGTACAATCAAATTGTTTTAATATTTTTATTGTATTTTTATCATAGTTTGATTTATCTAATATATGATCAAAATTTTTCATTATTGCTTCATCTATATATTTTTTTATTTCTTTTCTGTCTTCATCTATCATTGGAGTTTCTTCATATGCATCATATAACCAATTTAATAGTTTATTTGTTTCATTGTCAACTGCTGTTTCTCTATTTAACATATCTAATAAATTTTTATCACATACCTTTAGTATTTCAATTTTACTTATTTCTGGAATTTGACCTAACTCATTTAATATTTTTGAGTATGTTGTTGTAATATCAAATTCACCTTTTTGAAAGAAATTTTCTAAATTTTCTCTTATTTTTTCTATTCCATTTTCTTTAGTTTTTAAAATTGAAATTAATGATGCTCTATCATATGTGCATAATTTTTTTATTATACTACCTAATGTATTATAAATTAGCACACAAGTATCTTTATCATTTATAAAACGCTCTATTTCTCTAATGGTTATTATTGTGCTATTTTCAAATATATTAGAATAATTTTCAATAAATATCTTTTTTATTGCTTCGTTTTGATCAAATAAATCTTTCCACATACTCATTGATATCATTTTTACATTTTCTCTTACAATTTTTTCATTTTCATTTTGAGCTAATCGTGCAATAATTTCGTTTACTAATTTATAGTTTGCTGCACTACTTAAACATATATATTGAAAGTCTTGTGCTATATCTAGCTCATTACTATTTAATACATTTTCAGCATATTCATTTTTTTCTAATATATTTGATATATATTGAATTTTTTTCATATAATCATCAAAATTCATATGTTTATCCCCCAAACTTTTTTCTTGTGTTTTATTATTTGCTATTATTTTATATTATAAAAATATTATTTTCAACATATTTTTGCAAAATTATTGCATTTCTTTCATAATCGTGCTAAAATCTTTTTATAATATTTGTTTAAGAGCTAAGTATTAAATTAAGTTTTATTAGAGAGACTATGGTTGGTGAAAATAGTTTAAAACAATTTAAGAAATCTACTCTTTCATACATTTAATGAAAATTAAACCGATTTATGCTAGGTTATAAGCATACTTGAGATATACTTTTTTAGGTATTAATTAAGGTGGCACCGCGAAGAATTATCGCCCTTATGTTTTTGCATAAGGGCGTTTTTGTTTTTAATAACACCGTTTGTTATAATTTTTTACATGTTAACTAGCTAAATTCGTTTTTAAGGAGGAATTTTTATGAAGAAACAAAATGAAGTTTGTATTGGTAAAATCTACAGACACTTTAAAGGTAACTATTATTTTGTAGAAAATATTGCATATGATAGTGAAACAATGGAAAGAATGGTCGTATATAAACCTATTTATGAAAGAACAGACGGCAAAAAAATATGGATAAGACCAGAAAGTATGTTTTTATCCGAAATTTCTACTGACAGACCAGATAACATTACTGGTCAAAAATACAGATTTCAATTGTGTGAAGATTTATCTCACAATTTTATGAAATAGATAAATTTTATAGCTAATACATATATTTTATTAGCACGAAAGGAGAAAATTATGATAGATATTAAATTTTTAAGAGAAAACCCTGATATTGTAAAGGAAAATATCAAAAAGAAATTTCAAAATCATAAATTACATTTAGTTGATGAAGTAATTGATTTTGATAGTAAAAAAAGAGCTGTTAATTTAAAAGGAGATGAACTTCGTAGCAAACGTAATTCATTAAGCTCTGAAATTGGTAATTTAATGAGAAATGGAAAAAAAGAAGATGCTGAAGCTATAAAAGCTGAAGTTCAACAAATTAACAGTGAACTTGCTGAAAATGAAAAATTAGAAACTGAATATGCTGAAGAAATAAAATCTAGAATGATGAAAATTCCAAATATTATAGCTGATTCAGTTCCAATCGGTGAAGATGACAGTAAAAATGTTGAAATTCAAAAATATGGTGATCCTGTTGTTCCAGAATATGAAATTCCTTATCATGCAGATATAATGGAATCATTGTGTGGACTTGATTTAGATGCTGCTCGTAGAGTTGCTGGTAATGGCTTTTATTATTTAGTTGGTGACATAGCAAGACTTCATTCTGCTGTATTATCTTATGCAAGAGATTTTATGATAAATAAAGGTTTTACTTATTGTATACCACCTTACATGATTCGTGGTGATGTTGTTGATGGTGTTATGAGTTTTGAAGAAATGGATGCTATGATGTACAAAATTGAAGGTGAAGATTTATATTTAATTGGTACTTCTGAACATTCTATGATTGGAAAATTTAAAGGACAATTATTAAAAAAATCTGAAATGCCTTATACTATGACTTCTTATTCTCCATGCTTTAGAAAAGAAAAAGGTGCTCATGGTATTGAAGAGCGTGGTGTTTACAGAATTCATCAATTTGAAAAACAAGAAATGATTGTTGTTTGTGAACCTGAAGAAAGCTGGGATTGGTATGATAAAATGTGGTCATATACAGTTGAATTATTTAGAAGCATGGATATTCCTGTTCGTACACTTGAGTGTTGCTCTGGAGATTTAGCTGATTTAAAGGCTAAAAGTTGCGATGTTGAAGCTTGGAGTCCAAGACAACAAAAATATTTTGAAGTTGGAAGTTGCTCTAATTTAACAGATGCACAAGCTCGTAGACTTGGAATTCGTATTAAAGGTGAAAAAGGAAATTATTATGCTCATACTTTAAATAATACTGTTGTTGCTCCACCTCGTATGTTAATTGCTTTATTAGAAAACAATTACAATGAAGATGGTAGTGTAACAATTCCAGAAGTTCTTCGTCCATATATGGGTGGAACAGAAAAATTAGTTCCAAAGAAATAAACTTTAATTTACTTAGGCAAAATTGTACAAATTTTATACTTTTTTGCCTTTGTTTTATAATATGCAATAAATTTTTATATTAAATATAAAGTCGTATTGTAAATATTTTGATTTGCAAATTTTATAATATATTTTAAATTATACCAATAAAAAGAAAGGAGTGATTTTTTTGATAGTAAAAAATCCAAAATTTGAAATTTCTGCTGTTAGTCCAAAACAATACCCTACTAATGGTCTTCCAGAAATAGTTTTAGTTGGTAAATCTAATGTTGGTAAATCTTCTTTTATCAATACTATGATTAATAGAAAAAAATTAGCTAGAACTAGTAGTGAGCCTGGAAAAACAAGACAAATAAATTTTTATAATATAGATGATAAATTTTACTTTGTAGATTTACCCGGATATGGTTATAGCAAAATGTCAAAGGTTGAACAAGCACGAGTTAACAGTTTTATTGATGAGTATTTACATATTAGAAAAAATATTTCATTAATTATTCTTTTAATAGATATTCGTCACGAACCAGGTGCTAATGACAAAATGATGTATGATTATATTATAAGATCTGGTTTGCCTTTTATTGTTATTACTAGTAAAGCAGACAAAATTGCTGTTACTAAGGTAAATTCGGCTGTGGATAGTATTCAGTCTATTTTAAATCCTATTAAAGACTTTACCTTTTTACCTTTTTCTGCAGAAAGAAAAATTTATACAGATGATGTATGGAAAATTTTAGATGACATCGTAGGTATTGAACAATAATATAAATAGTAGTATAATATATTAGTAATGTGAAATTTATTTTGATTTCATTTGTAATTTGTTTATGATTGGAGAAAATATGAAAAATAATACAATTGCAACATATGAATTTAATAGTATAATTTCAGATATTACTAGTAATGATGCTGTAAAAGAAATGAAAAAATACAATCAGCATTATGATTGTAGCTGTTATTCACATTGTTTAGATGTTGCCTATATTAGTTATTTAATATGTAAAAAATTAAAGTTAGATTATCGCTCTGCTGCAAGAGCTGGTATGCTTCACGACTTTTTCTTATATGATTGGCGTGTACGACAACCTGGTAGAAAAGGATTTCACGCATTTAGACATCCATACATAGCTTACAAAAGAGCATCTAATTTATTTGATTTGAATAAAAAAGAAAAAGATATAATAATAAAACATATGTGGCCATTAACCATTATTCCACCACATTATATTGAATCTTTTATAATAACTTTAGTTGATAAATATTGTGCTTTAAAAGAATCTTACAATTATTATTCAGGTAAGGTCGTTTCTAAAAAGTTTTTACGATATGCTTCGTTTTTATTATTAGCTTTTATTATTCACATACCTTAAAATGGACAGTAACTTGTCCATTTTTATTTTTTTATTATATTACTTTTCATTATATATAAATCATTAATTATTTTTATTATGACAAAAAAAGAAGTACCTTAAGTACTTCCTTTTTATATATTATTCTTCTGTTGAAGCTTCTGCTTCATTTCCAGATTCAGCTTGTACAGCTTCATATTCTTTAAATATAGCATCTTGTATTTTTTGTCTTGTTTCTTGGTTGATTGGGTGAGCTATATCTTTATGTTCACCATTAGCTTTTTCTCTGCTAGGCATAGCAATAAATAGACCCTTTGGGCTATCAATAATTTTAATTCCATGAACAACGAATTCGTTATCGAATGTTACTGAAGCAACTGCCTTCATTTTGCTCTCTGAATTTAAAGTTTTGTTTAAACGTACATTTGTAATTTGCATTTGAGCACCGCCTTCCAATGTTAAATATTTTTTTTGTACATACTGTTATTATATCTATGTACAATTATATTATTCTCCAAAAACATTTTTTTTCCTTCTTTTTTTTACATATTTTTAAAATTTTTTTTATTTTATAAGGGCTCAGTCTATTTTCTCTATCAATGAGGGATGGTTGTCAATGTGTCAATGGGGACGGTTCTTTTTGACAACTTTAGGCATACATTTTGGATGTAGCTTTAAAGTTGTCAAAAAGAACCGTCCCCATTGACACATTTGTGGTTTTGATTTTGTGAATAAAGTTTGGAAATTTGGGTATTTTATATTGAAAATTTCATATTATTTTTATATAATAGGATTATCGAAAATTTAGAAAAAATCAAAATTAAAGGAGTGTGCATTACATTGGCTAACTTAAATCAATTGAAACTTTTTAAAAATATACATATGAGAGGAATTGGCGGTACAAGTATGAGTGGTATTGCTGAAATGCTTAAACACTGGGGATTTCACGTTACTGGCTCTGATGACAATTCTTCTGAATTAACTGATAAATTAATAGCTAGAGGAATTCCAGTTACTATCGGTTATGATTTTAACAATTTATCAAAGGCTAGTTTAGTTGTTTATACTGCAGCTATAAAACCTGATGATCCAGAATTATTAAAAGCAAAAGAGCTTAATATTCCTACTGTTGAAAGAGCTGACTTTTTAGGTGAAATTACAAAGGCTTTTGCAGATACAATTTGTATTTCTGGAACTCACGGAAAAACTACTACTACTTCTATGATTTCTTTATGTTTTATTGAAGCTGGATTAGACCCATCTATTCAAGTAGGGTCAATTTTAAAGCAATTAAATGGTAACTCAAGAATTGGTAATAGTGAATACTTTATATTAGAAGCCTGTGAATATGTTGAAAGTTTTTTAAGCTTTTATCCAAAAACAGAAGTTATATTAAATATTGATAATGATCACCTAGATTATTTTAAAAATCTTGATAATATTAAATTAGCATTTGAAAAATATGTAAAACTTCTTCCTAATGATGGACTTTTAGTTGTAAATGCTGATGATGAAAATTGTTCAACTTTACCTAAATGTACTAGTGCAAAAATTGTTACTTTTGGTTTAGAAAAACAAAATTCTAATTTTATTGCTCGTAACATTTCATTTAATGCTAACGGTTTTCCTACATTTGATGTTTACTATAATAACAATTTTTATAAAACAATAAGCTTATCAGTTCCTGGAAAACACAATGTTATAGATGCTTTAGCTTGTATTGCAACTTGCCATTCTTATGGAATAGATAAATCTACTATTGCTGATGCATTAAAGAAATTTACTGGTGCTCATAGACGTTATGAATTTGTTGGAACATTTCACGGTAATGTAAGTGTATTTGATGATTATGCTCATCATCCAACAGAAATTCAAGCTATTGCAAATGCTACTATGCAAAAGAAACATAATAAAGCTTGGATAGTTTTCCAACCACATACTTATAGTAGAACTAAAAATTTATTACACGATTTTGCTAAAGCTTTAGCTCCATTTGATAATATAATTATTACAGATATTTATGCAGCACGTGAAAAAAATACATTTGATATAAGTGCACAAGATTTAGTAGATGAAATTACAAAAATTGGTAGAAAAGCTATTTATATGTCTGATTTTCACGAAATTGCACAATATATAAAAGACCACGCTATCAATAATGATATTGTTTTAACAGTTGGAGCTGGTACAGTAACAAAAATTGGACCAATGCTTGTTGATGATTCAGATGAATATTAATTAATATATTTTAAACTTAAAGTAATAAAAAAGAGAATTGAGTAAAAATTGTAACTCAATTCTCTTTTTTTTCTTATTTTAAATTTTCTTTTCTATTTATTTTCTTTTACATAATCGTCCTGTGATAATTTAGGATATATAAATTTCATTCCATTTTCAACTAATTGTCCATCTTCTATATGTGATTTAAAAAAGTTATTTGAACCTAATAGAAAATACTTATATTTTAAATCTTGGTTTATTTTGCCCTCACCTATTATAACTGGATCATCCCAAGTTGCATCTATTGCATACCAGTTTCCGTGTAGATATACATAGTTCCAAGCGTGATTTTCTCTACTTCCTGTTTCTAGGTCAATTCCTTCTCCTGATACTAATACACACGGAATATCTAATTTATCCATTAGTGATTTAAATAATCTGGCATATCCCTCACATACTACTGTTTTATTTTTTAATGCTCCATATATATTAGCATTATCTGATAATTCTTCCATATTATATGTTAAATTATCTACAACCCAATTATGTGCTTTTACTATTTTATAATAGTCATTTTTTTCTGTTATTGTACTTAAAATACTGTTTTCTTTTTGATTAACAAATTCTATTGCATTATCTACATCTTTAGCTGATGAAAATCCATTTATTAAATAATTTGAATTTTTTCCTTTACTTATATAGAATTCGTATGTTGTTTTAGAGCCTCTTTTTATTGTTTTTGTTACAAGGCACATTTTTGAACCATCAATATAAAATATATCAACATTATCGTTTCTAAAGGCATCCCAGGCATTTTGAAATGAATTCATTAAGTCTGTCGCCATATCATCACTTTTTGATAAACTAGATAATTTTGAGGAAATTTTTATATAGTCCTCTCCATTTTTTATTTTTTCTAAATTATTAAGTATTTCTGCATATATTAATTTTGATGTTTCATCTAGTTGATTATAATAATATCTATTTTGCGTATCTTTTATTTCATATGTTGTGTTATCTTCATTATCTGGTTCATAATTTTCAATAATATAAGATAAACTTCCATTTGTTTTGTCATTAATATCATTTAAAACAATATTAATTTTTTCTTTTATATTTGCTATATATTTGTTATTTTTTAGAAAATTAAAATGATAACATCCATATATAAAAAGAATAAAACTTGCAATTATCAAAATTTTTATAATTATCCAAACTATTGACTTTTTTTTACGCTCCATATTCCTCCTAAAAGGTAAATATTAATAAACTTCGTCTACACCTGTTGCAATAACTGTTACTATTACCTCATCGCCTAAATCTTCATTGATTACTGTACCAAAAATTATATTGGCATCTTCATCTACAATATCATTAATGATAGCAACACTGCTATTAATTTCACTTAATGATAAATTCTTACTTCCTTGAATATTAATTATTATTCCTTTTGCACCATTTATATTTACTGCTGTTAATGGATTGTCAATTGCTTTTCTTGTTGCTGCCGCTAGTGCGTTTTCACCTATTGCACTACCTATACCCATATATGCTAATCCTCTAATGCTTATAATTGTAGATATATCAGCAAAATCTATATTTATTTCACCAACTGTATTTAATAAATCCGTTATTCCAACAATGCCTTGTTTTAAAGTGTTATCTGCTTGTTTGAATGCATCTACTATTGTTACATTATCAGAATTTATTTTTAATAATTTATCATTTTCTATTACTATGAGAGCATCGACATTTTGCTTTAATTTTTCAATTCCAGCCATTGCCTTCTTTTCTCTCATTTTTCCTTCAAATTTGAATGGTTTTGTTACAATTCCAATTGTTAATATTCCCATTTCTTTTGCCATTTCTGCTATTACAGGAAGTGCTCCTGTACCTGTTCCTCCGCCCATTCCGGCTGTTAGAAATAATAAATCTGTATTTACTAATGATGCTGCTATTTCTTCTGCATTTTCTTTTGCAGAATTTTCTCCAACTTCCGGGTTAGCTCCAGCTCCAATTCCTTTTGCTTCATTTTCACCAATTTGTATGATGTTTTGGGCTTTTGATTTTGCAGCTGATATTGCGTTTGTATCTACTACTATAAAATCTACATTTTGTATTTCGTCTTCTATCATACGGTTTACAGCATTGCTACCTCCACCGCCAGCACCTAATACTTTTATTCTTACAATAGTTTCTTTAGTATTTAATTCGCTACCCATATTATATTTTCTCCTCTCACTGTTCTTTGCTTTGTCTATTATATATGTTAATTGTGAATATTTCAATATTTATGAGGAAAATATTTTGTGGAAATTTGTATGAAAAAGCTATCAATAATAATTATATTCGTGATAGCTTTAATTTATATTTTATTTAATTTAAACTATTATAATAAGCATTATATAATTTAGCATAATACCCATCTTTTTGTAATAATTCACTATGATTTCCCTGCTCTAATATTTTACCTTTATTTAGTACAATTATTTTATCAACATTTACTATTGTAGATAATCTATGTGCTATAAATATTGATGTTTTTTCAGCAGATATTTTATCTACTGATTTTTGTATTAGCTCTTCTGTTGTTGTATCAATATTTGCTGTTGCTTCATCTAATATAAATATTGATGGATTTTGTGCAAATATTCTTGCAAATGCTATAAGTTGTTTTTGTCCAGCAGAATACGAATTACCTCGCTCTGCAGAAATTTCGTTTATACCATTATTTTGCGAATTTATAAAATCTGTAGCAGATGCTAATTTTACCGCTTCATTTATTCTTTCATCTGAAACATCAGAGTATAATTTAATATTATCCTTTAATGATTTTGCAAATATAAATGGATCTTGCAATATAGTTCCAATATTTTCTCTAAGTGATTTTAAATTAATATCATTTATATTAACACCATCGAGTAAAATTTCACCTTTTTGAATTTTATAAAATCTATTAATTAAATTAGTAATTGTAGTTTTTCCAGACCCAGTTTTTCCAACTAAAGCAATGCTTTCTCCCGGATTAATTGTAAAACTTACATCTTTTAAAATCCAATTTTCATCTTCATATGCAAACCAAACATTTTTAAATTCTATTTTTCCTTTTACATCTTTTAGCTCTATTCCAGAATCATAATCTTCCAAATATTCCTCATGCTCTAATATTTCATATATTTTATCTATAGAGCTTGTTGCATCTTGTACAATTTCTACATTTTCTATTATTCTATCTATTGGTTCAAATATCTTTCTCAAATATGTTATAAATAAGTATATAACACCAACTTCTAGATTAACACCAAGCCATTTATTTGCACAAAATAATACAATTAAGGAAATTCCTATATTTTCTATTAAATCAATTAATCCTGGTAATAAACCATATAGAACTCCTATATTTTTAGATGAATTTCTATAATTTTTTGTGTTTTCTTCGCACTCTTCTTGTTTTTCTTTTTGCCTATTAAATATTTTTATTAATTTTATTCCATATATAGATTCTGCTAAAAAAGTATTTAATACGGTTCTATATTCTTTTGATCTATTAAATATTTTTTTCAATATTTTAGAAATTGTTATTGTAACAACTAACAATAATGGTATTATTAAAATATTTATTGCAGATAACTGGATGCTCATATATATCATCATTGTAAGTAATCCTAATATGATTATTATATCTTTTGGAAATGTTGTTATTACTTCACTAAATAAGGCATAAACATCTTCTGTGTCACTTGTAACTCTTACGTATAGTTTACCAGATGGTGTTTTATCATGAAATGTTACATTTGATTTTTCTATGTATTTATATAATTGATTACGCAAATTATACATTACTTTTTCACCCATATTATTTGTAGTAATTCTGTTTATGTAATCAACTATATTGCCTATTATTACGATTAGTATGTATATTACTGCTATTGTTGTGATACTTATATTATTATATATGTATAATTTTTCTGGCAAATACTTGTCCATAACTTGCTCTAATAAATATGGTTTTACTAGTTCGCATATGTCTATGAATAAAGCCATTAGAGTGACTATTAGTATTGTTTTTTTGTATGGTTTTACCATTTTTTTAAATCTTTCTATTGTTTTTTGTTTCATTTTTCCTCCTTTCAGATGTTTGTATTCAAATTATGATTGTATGTTTTTCTGCAATTTGGTTGTTATACAATTATTTTAATCTAGTAGTGATGATTGTGCTTTGTGTGCTTGGTTTTGGTAGAATTCTTGATATTTTCCGTCTTTTTGTAGCAATGTTTGGTGGTTCCCTTGCTCTACTATTTCACCTTGTTCTAATACTATTATTTTGTCGCAGTCTTTTATATCTGATATTCTGTTTGATACTATTATGCAGGTTTTGTTTTTTGTTAGCTCTTTTATGTTGTTTAGTACATGTTGCTCTGTTCTGTTGTCTAATGCTGAAAATGTATCGTCAAATATTATTATATTGCTGTTATTTAGGAATGCTCTTGATATTACTACTCTTTGCTTTTGTCCTCCGGATAAATCTATTCCTTTTTCTCCTATTACTGTATTTATTCCATCGTCCATATGTGATATTTCGTCATATATCATTGCTTGTTTTGTACTATCTTCTATATCTTCATCTTTGTATTCATCTTTAAATAAATTTATATTTTCTTTTAGTGTTGCTGAAAATAAAAAGTTGTCTTGTGTTATGTAACATATATTATCTCTTATTATTTTTACTGGTATGTCATTTATATCTTTTCCATCTATAAATATTTTTCCTCTTTCTACATCATATAGTTTTAATAATAAATTCATTAATGTAGTTTTTCCACTTCCAATAACTCCGATAATTCCAAGACTTTCACCTTTTTTTATGTCTATATTTATATTTTCTAATACTGTCTCTATATATCCTGGATAATTGTATGTTAAATTTTTTATTTCAATATCTCCATTTAATTTGTCTTCATTACTTTTTTCAAAATTATCTATTTCTTCTTCTGGCAATTTAAACATTTTATCTAATCTATCAAATGATACTTTGAATTTTTTTGATCTTCCAAATAACCAAGGTATCCAATTTACTGGTCCTTCTAGTATTGCTAAATATCCATTAAATGCGATAAAATCTCCAATTGATATTTGACCTTGCAAAACTAGTTTTGAACCATATAATAATGAAATTGCATATGCTATTCCAAATCCCAAACTAATACATACAAATAATAAATTTTGATTTATTGAAACATTTATATTGTTTTTCTTTAAAGTTTCATTTTTAAACTCAAATTCATTAATTTGTTTTTCTTCTCCACAAAAGGCTTTCATTGTACGAATACTGTCTGTGCTTTCTTGTACATATTCAGAAAGCTCTGTAAAACTTTTTTGTGCCAATTTAAAACTTTTATCCATTCTATTTCTTATAAGAATTATAACTACTATTGTCATAAAAATTGGTATTAATGACACAAGTGTTAATTTTATGTTAGCAGAATTACTCATCATTATAATTGCTATTGTAAAATTGGCAATTATTCTTGTTCCTGTTGAAATAAATTTTGCAGTTGTCATTGTAACTTTTCTTAAGTCACTGACAAAATATGACATTATTTCCCCATTTTTTATTTCGTCTAAAGATTTTACCTTTGTTTTAAGAAGTTTTGTAAATAGTCTATCTTTTAAGTCTTTGTCTATATATATGTTTGTTCTAAAGTCTAGATTTTTCCATAATGCTCTTGTAATTAAAATTCCTATAGAAATACTTAATAATTGAACTATAGACTTTATAATTTCAGATTTGTTTGATTCTGCATTATATAGTAAGTCTATCATTCTGCCTACTATTTTTGATGGATATGCTATAAATATTACACTTATTATTATTAGTATTATTTCTATTAAAATTTGCCATTTGTATTTTTTTAGACTCTTTATGAGCTCTTTCTTCATTTATCCCCCTCCTTTAATTGGCCTTTTTTTATATAAAAGCATCAAAAAAAGACAGACCAATAAAAATCTGCCTTTTTAGTTTATGCTTTATATAAAAATGATGCAATTTTTATTCGTACTATAAACAGGCTATAATACAAATAAATTTTACATTTGTTATAACCTTAGTATTTAATTTTTGTTTTCACTCCAAATTTTCATCATTTTTATCACTTCTTTCTTTAAAATATAGATATATGTTAACATTTTTATCAATTTTTGTCAATATATTTTATGTAATCTTACTTTAGATAATTTATTATTGATATAACAAGATCAACCACTGTTCCTGTTAGTACTGTAAATATTATTACATTTTTAGCTTTGTTTGAGATTTTTGATGATATTTTTCTTACTTTTTTTGCTATAAATGGATGTATATCTTTCATAAATATTACTGATAATAAACCCCAAAAAGCTGAAGCTGCTAAACATACTCTACCTTGGATATTGTATGGTTGCTTTGAGTAATCCCACCATCTTATACCAAAGCATACTTCTAATATTAATGATGTTAAATATTCTAATATTGAACACCATAATGTTGCAAATATAAGTCTTTTGATTACTGACCCCTTTCCATTTAACCTTTGTGCAAGTAAAACTAATACAAGTGCTGCAAATCCATACATTGGACATATTGGTTCATATAAAAAGCCTCTATTTTCTAATACCCCATCACTTACAAATACTATTGATACATCTATTAACCATCCTAAAAAAGCATAGATGTAAAAAAATACGATATATATTTTTAATTTGTTAAATCCCTCTTTTATCATACTAAATTTCACCCTTTCTTGCTTCACTAAAATGTACATATATTTTTATATTATATTTACTCTTTTCTCTTTTTCCATGAGACAATATTATTTGCTATTATAAAAATTACAGAAAAAATTAATATTATTCCCATATATATTATTATGTTATTTATTATTTCTTTTGTAAAGTTTGTTGTACTTGCTATTGTGTTATTATTCGTTATAAACCAGTATGATGGTAAAATTTTTGCACAATTTAATACTGCTTCTGGTAAATATTCTTGTGGTACAAATGCTCCACATATGAAACTTGAACCTAGTGCTATTACATTTACAATTCCATTAATTGAATCCTTACTTTTTACTAAATTTCCTACAAATGACCCTATTGTAAGTGCTGTTATGCAAAATATAAATGAATTTATTATAAACCATAGACCATTTGTAGTTAACATCACATTTGAATATAGTATAATGCTTATTGTTACATATATAAACCATATGAAAAATACTAAAAATGCATTTCCTAATAATAATTGTGAGTTTATTTTTTTGTATGATGTTTTACTTATTATATTTCTTCTTTTAATTTTTTGTTCATTAAATTCTCTAATTACAATACCTGCTATATATATGCATAATACTAAAAATCCATAATTTGCAAAATTATAATAAAATTTTACTTTTGTAAGAACAGCAGAATCCATTTTATTTTCTACTTTAATATCAACTGTTTTTTCTAAATCTTTGTTTATATTATTTATTATTTCTGTTTCATTCATTCCAGAAATATTGTATGCTTTTGCAATATTTAGATATTTTTCTAATAGCATTTCTGTATAAGTTGCATAACTATTTGTTGATTTTTTTATTTCTATTTGCGGATTTTCTCCATTTAAAAATTTTTCAGAATATCCTTTTGGTATTTTTAAATAACAATTTATTTCTCCATAAAATAATGCATCAGCAAGAGCTTCATCTTCATTTGATATATCAACAATTTCTGCATTTTTGGATACATAATCTACAAAGTTTTTAGTAAAATCTGCATCATTATCTTCATTTATTATTGTTATTTTTGGTTTTTCTGCTAAAAAATTTGTTGTGTCTTGACTTGATGTGTTTGTTGCAAATATTGCAAAAAATAATGTTATTCCAACATATATTAAAATCATAGGATATTGTTTTTTTACTATTTTTAGATATGCATTAAATACTGTCATATTTTTGCCTCCTTATAAAAATATAAGAAATTATTATCATTATTGCCGAAAATATGGCTAAGCTTATTATGTTATTATAATATCTTGTCATTGTGTCATAATAATATAATGAATAAAAACCATCTGTTATCATATTTACAGGATTGATTTTTGCTAAAATTGGAGCATTATTTTGAATTGCATATTTCATTGTAACTCCCATCATTCCTGCAAAAAATGATAGTGTCATTGTAATTGCAAGTACAATTCCTGTTTTAATTCCATCTGATTTTTTACTTGATACTCCAACCAATAAACCAAGTGAAGTTCCTGCTAAACATCCAAATAATGACAATAAACATACATAACCAATATTTCCACCAAAACTTACTCCTAATATACAATATAAATATCCTATTAATATTAAAATTTCAATGTATTGTATTATAAATGATACTAATAACGAAATTAGTAGCACTTTCATTTTATGAACTGGTGCAATGCTTGTTCTTGCCCCTTTAGTACTTAAATTAGCAGTAGTTTCATCAACTACCATTAATCCTAAAAAGCCACCGTATAAACATGCCATACCAATTAATGTATAAAATTCAACTTCCATCATATTCATATTTTTACTTGATGAGTCATTAAAATATTGATTTTCTTTAAAAAATATATCTATTGCAGCTTTTTTTAATGATTCTGGATTATACTCATATATTTTTGTTGCTACACTTTCATATTGATATGTTTGCTCTATTACATATTTTATTACAGTTTGATTAATACCATTTTCTTTAACTATTACAGATGTTTTTTCTGCTGGCAATATATATCCGTCTATATCACCATTTTCTAATAATTGTTTTGCTTCTGATTCATCAACATATTTTATGTTAAATAATTTATTATCATCATCTTTTGAAACAGATTCTAGTACAGTTTTTAATGTTTGATTATTATCGTATTGTTCATTTTTTATTACTGCTACATCAATTACTTTTAACTTCTCATCATTTTGTATATCTGAAAAAGCCAAATGAAATAATGTTGCTAATATTATTGGAAATATCATTGTCCAAAATATTACACTTTTTTTTCTTAATAATATCTTTAACCTATTTTTAAATATATGAAAAAACATTAGTCCCTAAGCCCCTTTCCTGTTAACTCTAGGAAAACATCATTAAGGCTTGGTAGCTCTGAAAATATTCTGCTATACTTGATATTATTTAATTTTAAAAACTCTATCAAACCAGTTAAGTTTTCTTCACCTCTTTTATATGTAACACATAAATTTTCGTTTTCTTTATTTACACTTAACACATTTTTTAAACTTGACATTTTACTTATTATTTCATCAGTAATATTATCAATTGTTATTGTAATTTTTTCCCCTGTTGATATTAGATTTTTTAGCTCTTGTTTTGTACCTGATGCGATAACTTTTCCATTATCTATTATTACAATTTTAGTACAAATTTGCTCAACTTCTTCCATATAATGTGTTGTATAAATTATTGTTGCACCTTCTTCATTTAGCTTTTTTATTCCATCTAATATGTTATTTCTACTTTGTGGATCAACAGCAACCGTTGGTTCATCAAGTATTATAAGCTCTGGCTTATGAGCTATACCACATGCAATATTTAATCTTCTTAATAAACCTCCACTTAATTGCTTTGGATAAAATTTTTTAAACTCAGCTAATCCAACTAAATTTATTGCATCATTAACATATTTTTTTCTTTCATTTTTATCTTTTATATATAATCCACAAAAATAATTAATATTTTCATATACAGTAAGCTCTTCAAAAACAGCAACATCTTGGAACACAACACCAATTTTAGATTTTATATCATAGCTTACTGGAGTCATTTCTTTTCCAAATATCTTAATACTTCCTGAGTCAAAATTTAATAATGATAATATACAATTTATTGTTGTTGATTTTCCACTTCCATTTGGCCCAAGTAAGCCAAATATTTCTCCTTTTTTTACATTTAATGATAAATTATCTATTGCCTTAAATTTTCCTCCATATGTTTTATTCAAACTATTTATTTCTAAAACATTCTCCATCCCGCTTTTCTCCTTTAATAAAACTAATTATTATTTTGTATTTTATTTAAGCATTCAAATATAATTTCATTTTTCTCATCTTCTGTTAATTTTCTTCCAACAACATTCATCTGTCTTTGCATTTGTTGTACTGCTTTTTCCAAGGCACTATCTAATTTAGCTGTTGAAAAATTATCTTGATCTTTTTTTATTCTTTTAAAAACACGCTCTTTTTTTATTGCATACACATAGAGCGAAATTGCAACCCCTAATACCATTCCTAATACTAAAAAAATATATTTCTCCATTTTATTGTTCCTTTCAATTTTCCTTTTAATATCGCCATTTTATCATATCAAATTACTTTAGGCAAGATGAAAATTTGGGAACTTACTGGCACAAAAAAACGCAAACTTGAATTTTTGTTTTCAAATTTACGTCATTTTGTTCTAATTTTTTTTTCTTTGTTCCTTTTTTTCTCTTTCTTTTTTTAATTCATCTTTATATACTCTTATTACTCTTCTAGCAATAAGAAATATAACAAAGAATTCAATGATAAAATATATAATCAATATTTTTATCATTTTAAGCATCCTTTCTGAATTCTCTTCTCGTAATAATTAACATACGGAATTCTGTATACATTAACTATTTAGTCGTACTTTTTTATTATACCATCCTCTTTTTTTCAATACAAGTAATTTTTACATTTTTCACCATTTTCTTTCTTTTTTCATAATATATTATAACTAGATTTTCTAGTAAAAAGTCTTATGACTAATTTGAAAGGAGTAATTTATATGGAATATGATAAAAATATATGTCCTGTTGTAGGAGTAGATGGGTTTGTTTCTGCTGGAAAACAATTTGATGTTGATATCCATCTTCCAGAAGATAATCGTTCCGTAATTTATGGAGTTATAAAAGATTGTTATGAAGAGCCAATAAAAGACGCAGTTGTAAAATTAATTGAAGTTGATAGAGATTGCAAAAAAACAGAAAGAAAACCTGTAACTCATACTTTTACAGATAAATATGGTCAATTCGTATTTGGACCTTTATGTGCAAATAAATTTTATGAGATAGAAATTTGGGCTAATCGAGTAAAACATTCAAAAATATGTACAACATCTAAACACCATGGAAAATGCTTAAAAGGTGAAAAATTAGACTGTGATTGTAATGAATATTTTGATAGAAAAGAAGAAGATGTTGAAGAATAAAATAGTATAAATCCATCTATTGATTTATAATTTTTCATTATTGACATTTCTTTATTTACACGAAAAAAACAAATGCAATTTATTAATAAAACCTGCATTTGTTTTTTCGTTATATCTTTTATTTTTTTATATGCAAAAAATGTAATATTTTATTGAAAAAAGTTTTTAACTTTGACTCTTCATATTTAACCAATTCTTTTGTTTCATTTATTTTACCATCTCTATTTGGTTCATTTCTTTTAAATATATTATCAGGGTTATATTTTTCATATATTTCCTCTTCTCTTATTTTATCATTATTACTAAACTTCTTTATAAGTTCTTTTTTTTCACTTTCATTTTTACACCAATAATTTAATTGTAACATACCTAGAATATCATATGTTTTTTTATGTATATTCTGTTTTTTTAGCGGGATTTCAACATCAATATTAGGTTTATAACTTTTATCCATTTCCTCAATAATAGTTAATTTTATTTTATTTGGAATTTTATCTTTGTAATCTTCTCCCATTTTATTAATAATTTCATAGACCTCTGAATATGCTAATGCTCTTTCATTTTTAATTTCCATTATATCCCATCATCTCCTATGTCTTTTTTCTCTTCTGCTCTATCAATTGCTTTAGATTTTATATGTTGTATTTCATAGTTTATTCCAAAAATTGTTGCATTTTCCGAAATATCTTCTTTAACATTCTCTACAAATCTGTTGGTAGATGATGTTTGTGGATTAGAATTAGGTTTATTAGACTCATCTTGGGATGATTTTTCTGAATTTATTGGTGTTACCTCTTTTTTCCCAGCTCTATTATTTCTCAAAGCCTGCAATGTTAAAATAATGTCCTCTTTAGAAAAAATCGGTTGATAATTTTGAGTATTTTGAATCAAGCATTCATCATAATTTCCATTTTTTACATCATCACAAAATTTTGTAATTGCTTTTTCATCTCCTTCTCTAGGTAGAAATGATTCAATTTTATAAAAATCTTGACATTTTAGGTATTGTACCATTTTTTCCATACCTTTATTTTTCATTATATCATATGGTAATAAATCTAAATCCAAATATGAAAGTTCTTTCCCATCAGAAGTATGTCCAACAATACCAAAATCTTTTGCATAATGATCAATTCTTCTTACTTTCCAAAGCTGTTCAATTTCCTCGCTTTTTATATATTCAGATAAACCATATTGTTGTAGTTTTCCTGGTTCCTTTAATTTGTCCAATATAACCCTTTCAATAGAAACAGCAAAAGCTTCTCCTGGGTCATATGGTATACTACGCACTCCGCTTAAAATTTTTTTCTATTTTTAATGCTCCATAATCAATATATGATGGATTTTGTGCTTTTAAAATATGTTCAAATGCATGCCCCATTTCGTGACTCATATAATTAATATCTGAAAGTACTTTTGGAATCCCATCTTTGTCAGTCATATTTAGTAAATCTCTAGTTGAACTATGTGCAGATACCTCAGGCTCAAACAAATGCATTACTAATTTATTAGGATCATTTGATATATGAGCTCCTGTAATTTTTGCTATCTCGTTATTTCTTATATTATCACGATAACTTATATTTACATCATCAGGATTATCCACTAATTTGTAGTCAATTGTCATATTATTTAGTTTTTCCATTATTTCTTTATTACTAATACTTGGAACTTCATTCATTTCAACTCCTAAGGCTTGTGAAACAAGTTCGGGAGCCACTTCTTTATATAAATCTATAACCTTTCCAAATACCAACTGTATATATTCCTCCATAGCCGGTGTGGATTTTATCTTTTCTTCATTTGTTCTTTCCATATCAATCAAGTCCTTTACTAATTTCTAATTAAATAATATCAAAAAAGCAAATATATTTCAATAATGTAATGAACTTTTATTTTTACTAAAAAAATAAAGATATCACCTCCATTACTAATAGTGATATCTTTACATAACTTCAAATATTTGATTAAATTTTTTTATTATATTTATTAAATTATTCCCATTTTCTTAATGAATCTTTTTCCTTTTTTAAATGGCTTTGATTTATTAAACATTCCTTCTTTATACATAATTGTAGTACCTGCAATCAACATACTTCCAACTAAAACACCTTTAAAGAATTTCATTTTATCCCCTCCTATTGACATTTTTTTGATATACAACATTTAATTATTCAGCAATAATTACCATAAAAGCTTTGTTTTAAAACATACTATTTTACATTAGCTTATAAAGTTGTGAATCATAACATCTATTTTTCTTGCTGTTTATTATTATTATGTCTACTTTCTTTTTTTATATACATTTTATAAAAATTATACATTTCCATAATAGCAATTATTAATAATAGTATTCCGAAAATTTTTCTTAAAAAAATTTTATTTAATTTATTTGAAATAATTGAACCTATTATTGTTCCTATTATTCCATAAATTATAACTTGAAATGCCAATTTATACTTTACTAATTTATTTTTTGAGTTTACTATCACAGAGCAAAGTGCTGTTGGTATAAAGAAAATTAAATTTGTTGCTTGGGCAATATGTTGATCTATTCCAATAAAATTAACCAATAATGGAATTAATAAAGCTCCTCCACCTAATCCCCAAGAAGTTGTTAGTCCAGATAAAATTCCAAATACTATTTCCACCAAATCACCTCAGCATACAGTAGGAAGAATACAATAAAAATAAAATAAATATAATCTTAAATATTTTCGCTTTTGTATTTATTTTATTTAATAATTTGCTTCCAATATAACTCCCTATTATACCTCCTATAGCACATTTGATTCCTAAAATAATGTCAAAATTTTTATATTTTAAATAGATTATACTTGTAACTATAATTATTATAAGCATCGAAAATATTGTTGTTGCTCTTGACTCTTTTTCATTAAGTTTAAAGATATACGTACATGCTGGTAATAAAATTAACCCTCCACCAGTTGCTAACAAACCACTTATAAAACCTGTAATTAATCCTACTAAAATTTTTTTATACATACTAAAATTACCTTTTTATTTTAGTATTTCAACAAATTTAGTTTTTATTCAAATTTTCAAACTCTAGCTCTGCCAATTGAGTTAATCGTTCATCACACATAAGCATTGCTCTTATTACCTCATCTTTTAGCTCTTTATTTTCAATATTATCTGATAAATCCAAAAATTTTTGTATAAATCTTAAATACTCTTTGTCTTTTTCCTTCCAGTCTCTGTTATTCATTTGTAGTAATCCTCCTTGTTAATATTTACTATATATTAAATATTAACAAGTTTCAATAGTTTTATTCAAATTTTGAAGACGAGATAAAAAATTAATTTATTTTTTATCCCGTCTTCGGCAATGAGTTGTCAATGGTTGTCAATGGGGACGGTTCTTTTTGACACATCTCTGTCAGTAGAATATGTCAAAAAGAACTGTCTCTATTGACAACTATCGACACCTTTGTCAGGAAAATGTGTCAAAAAGAACCGTCCCCATTGACAACCATTGACAACCCAAATTTAAATCTAAAAATTTCTTAGTTTATTTACTGAATTTTTTATACAGCTAATTAAAAAATCAACATCTTCTTTTGTATTATCTTTTCCAAATGTTGTTCTTAATGCTCCTTGTGTTAGGTTTTCTTTTAAACCTATTGCTATTAATACATGTGATGGCTCTAAGGAGCCTGATGTACATGCAGAACCTGCTGAAGCACATATTCCATATGCATCTAGGTTTAATAGTAATTGTCCTGCATCTATCCCATCAAACGATATATTGGCATTTCCTGGCAATCTTTTTACTTTATCTCCATTTAATTTTATATTTGGTATGTTTTTTTCTATTTGAGTTATGTAATAATCTCTTAAATATTTTAATTTATTATTATATGAATCAAATTCATTGTATATTAAATTTACTGCTGTTCCAATTCCAACAATTCCAGCAACATTTTCTGTACCAGCCCTTTTATTTCGCTCTTGATGACCGCCCATTTTGTATTGCTTCAAATTTTATTCCTTTTTTCACATATAATGCTCCTATACCTTTTGGACCATAAAATTTGTGAGCAGACATTGATAATGCATCTATATTAAGTTCTTTTACATCTATTTGTACATTTCCAATGGCTTGAACAGCATCTGTATGAAATATTATATTATTTTCCTTTGCAATCTCACCTATTTCCTTAATTGGTTGTATTGTACCTATTTCATTATTTGCAAACATTATTGAAATTAGTACTGTATCTTTTCTTATAGAATCTTTAAGCTCAGACAAGCTTATTAATCCATTTTCGTCAACATTTAAATATGTTACATCAAATCCATTATTTTCTAGCCATTCGCATGTATTTAATATAGCTGGATGTTCAATTTTTGTTGTTATTAAATGTCTTCCACGACTTTTATTAGCCAGCATTATTCCTTTTAATGCTAAATTATCGCTCTCACTTCCACATGATGTAAAATAAATTTCATTTTGATCTGCATTTATTGCCTTTGCAACTTTACTACGATTTTCTTCTACTATTTTTTTATTTTTTCTCCCTAAACTATATACTGATGATGGATTACCATATTCTACTCCCAAATATGGCAACATTGCTCTTACAACTTCTTCTCTTACAGCTGTTGTTGCTGCATGGTCAAAATATCTTATCTTCATAAATATATATCCGTCCTTTCACAAATTCTACATCATAATGCTTATATTTCATTATATTTATAAAACAACAAAAAAAGCACTAAATAATTAAATTTAGTGCTTTTTATTATTCAATTATTATTTTAAACAGTTGCTTCAGTCCATCTTGATACTCTTATTTCTTTATAAGTTTGTAATACTTTATCATATTTTTCGTACTCATCTTCCCATATCATTGATGGAATTTTTTCAAATATTGAAAATACTTTTTCTGCCTCTTTTAAAAACATTGTTTGTTCATTTTTAGTCATTTTTCTATTGCTCTTTGAATAAACATATAAACTATCTAAATCGTTTATTGCCAAAATAAATTCAAAAAAGTCTTTCACATTCATTCCTGCTAATTTAATTTTTACACAAACAATTCCAAATATTGCTGTTACAACAAATAAAACTAAATATAATATATATAAAATTACCATACTATCACCTTCCATCGTATACCTAATTATACCACATCTGTAATATTTTTGCAACATTAGTGTAATATGGCTGTAACAGTATTGTAATATTATTGTAATAATAAAAAGAGAAAGTCTCTCTTTTCCCTACTTTTTCTCTTCAAGCACTTTAAATTTCAAAAAGACCGAAACATTAAATGTTTCAGTCTTTTTTTTAGGCTTTGATTATTCCGCCTATTGTTCTGTTCATTGATGCTTCGCTATTTGGTAATATTTTATCTCCTCCAGCTATTGCTAATACATCTCCTTTTTGAATTAAGTTTAGCTCTATTGCTTTTTCAATTCCTTTTTCAATTATATCTCTTGGCTCTTCTTTTTCATTTATTAATAATGGAATAACATCTGCAACAATAGCTAATTGTCTGTATGTTTTTTCATCTGTTGTTACAGCTATTATTGGGCATGTTGGTAATAAACTTGATATTATTCTTGGTGTATTTCCAGCATCTGTGTAAGCAAATATTGCTTTTGCTCCTAATTTTGTTGCTGTTAAAGATATTGAATGATGTAAATAAAATTTATAATCCATATTTTCAAAATCTAAGTTTCTTCTTGCTATTCTCTTATCATAACTTATTTGTTTTTCAATTGAATGAGCTATTCTTGACATTGTTTCAACACATTGTACTGGGTATTTTCCCATTGCACTTTCTCCAGATAACATTACTGCACCTGTTAAATCAAAGATTGCGTTTGCAACATCACTTACTTCAGCTCTTGTTGGACGTGGGTTTGTTGTCATTGATTCTAACATTTGTGTTGCTGTAATTACAATTTTTCCTGCTGTATTACATTTTTTTATTAATTGCTTTTGAACAATTGGAACTTCTTCCATTGGTATTTCAACACCCATATCTCCACGAGCTACCATTATTCCGTCTGATACTTCTAATATTTCATCAAAATTATCAATTCCTTCTTGGCTTTCTATTTTTGATATTATTTTTATTTTTTCTCCGCCATTTTCATCTAATACTTTACGAATTGCTTTAACATCATCAGCTGATCTTATGAAAGATGCTGCTATGTAGTCAAAATCATATTTACATCCGTCAATTAAATCGTTTATATCTTTTTCTTTTAATGCTGGTAAATTGATATGTCTTCCTGGTACATTTATACTTTTTCTATTTCCTAAATCTCCACCATTCATTACTTTACAAACTATGTCTTTGCCTTCAATTTTTTCAACTTCTAATTCTATTTTTCCGTCATCAATTAATATTGTTGTTCCTGGCTCTACATCTTTGTATAAATCTTTATATGTAATAGATGTTTTTGTGTTATCACCTATTATATCGTCATTTACTAATGTAAATGTTTCTTCAGCTTTTAAAGTTACTGGATTTTCTACTAATTTTCCAGTTCTTATTTCTGGTCCTTGTGTATCTAAAAGTATAGCTACTGGTAAACCAACTTCTGCACTTGCTTGTTTTATTTTGTTATAAAAACCTTCTTGGTCAGCAAATGAACCATGAGAAAAGTTTAATCTTGCAACATTCATTCCTGCAAGTATCATCTTTTTTAATATTTCAACATCATTTGTGGCTGGTCCTATTGTACATACAATTTTTGTTCTTTTAGTATTTATCATTTTATTACCTCCATTTGTTACTAAAATTGACATTTGTTATTATATCACCAATATTTCGTTGATACAACAGTTATTTTGTTTTTTTCCTTAATTTAGCTACAAAAAATCCTTCATATAGTTCGTCAGGGCATATGCACATTGTACCTTCTATTTTTGTTGGTAGTTTTGGTATTTCTTCATATTGCATTAAATTTATTGGTACTATTTCTACTAATCCTTTTTTTATGTATTTTTGTATATTTTCTTCATTCTCTTCTTGTAATATTGAACAAGTTGAATATACCATTTCGTTTCCAGGTTTTAAGACATTTATTGCTTTTTGTAATAATTCAGATTGTGTTTTTTCTGATCTTTGTATTAGCTCTTTTGTAAAGTATTTTTCTAAGTTCTTGTCATTTGTATTTAATGTCCCACTTCCACTGCATGGAGCATCTAATAGAACTTTATCAAAAGAGAAAAAGTCGTCTAATTTTCGTGCATCTATATTCATTACATTTGTGCTTGTTACTCCCTGTTTTTCTAGGTTGTATTTTAGTCTATCTAATCGTATTTTATTTTTTTCACATGCTGTTATAAAACATTGATTATTTGAAAGTGCAGCTATTTGTGTTGTTTTTCCTCCTGGTGCTGCAGTCATATCTAATATATTTTCTCCTGCATTTGGTGATAATATTATTGCTGGTATCATTGATGATAAACTTTGCATATATATTTCACCATTTTTATATATTGATAGATTTCTGATATCACTTTCTGTGGCATTTTTTATTATAAATGCATTATCACTCCAATTTACTTTATCAAATTTTATTCCAGCTTTTTGTAGCTCTTTTGCCACATTATTTGCCTCTGTTTTTATTGTGTTTGCTCTTAAAGTTGCATATCTTTGCTTTGAATATCCATTTGCTATTTTTTTGGTTAATTCTTCACCATATTGACTTTGCAATTTTTTATATAAAAATTGTGGTATTTCTTGCATTTTAAGAATCATTCCTTGTGTAATATATTTAGGTTTTTTCTGCTTTGGTTTTACCTATAAACCTATTTTTTCTATTTATAAATAAAATTTTCAAAAAATATGATCACTATTTTAATTATTTAATTTCTTTACTGCCATCTTTCTTATTTTCAATATATTCAATATTTTATTAAGTTCTGCTCCTAAAAATACTGTGTAAAAACATGAATATGTCCACATCATTACTAACATTAGTGTTGTTAAACTTCCATATGTTATTGAAAAACCTTTGAATATATCCAAATATTTTGAAAATACAAATGACACAACATTTAGAGCAATTGCTCCAAATACTGCTCCCCATATTTGGCTTTTAAATGTTACTCTTCTTTTAGGCATAAATTTATATAATAATAAGAATATTATAAATGTTGCAAATATAAATGCAATTTCTGTTATTATTTCTGATATTGTATTAAAATTTTCAAAAGCTCCAAAATGGCTTTGTATTATTGATATCCAACTCTTTCCAAATACTAATAGTACTAATCCAATTGTTAATAACATTATGAATATAATTGTTTCTACTATTGCTTTTATTCGTAAATATATTACATTTATTTGCTCTTCACTATTTACTTTGTATACACCTTGTAGACCTTTTGTCAATGCATATAAGCCTTTTCCTGCTGACCATAATGTGAATATTATAGATATAGATATTGTTCCTATTGATTTTGAATACACTTCTCTTACAATTCCTAATACCATTTCATTCATACTTGCAGGTATTATTTTTGATATTGCTTCTAATAATGCTTGCTGTTCTATACTTGTGTATTGAATCATTGTTATTAATAAAATTATAAATGGAATAAATGATAATATTGTATAGTATGAACATTGAGCTGAATATTCGCTAATATGATCATTATCCATATTTTTAAATAGCCTATCTATTATGGCCCATTTTTCTTTAAAATTAAATTTTTTTATGTTCATAATTTTTTCCTCTTTATTATTCATTTGTTATATTGTTTGTATTTTGTGTTTATTTTATCATTGAAATCTGCAGTAATCAACTTTTATTAAAAAAAATACAAAAAAGCCCTTAAATACGAAGTAAACCCTAATTATTAAACTTTTTGTCTAATAATTAGGGTTACTTCATATTTAATCACTTTTTATCGTTTTCATATAAATTTTAATTTCTTACTATGTCACCATTATTTGATAACCATTTTACTAAGTCTAAGTTTTCTGAATCTAATAACATTTTGTTTTGTGGCATTACTCTAAATGTATATCCATAATTTCCTCCAGTTTTTAGTGTTACTTTTGCCTCATATGAATATATTTTTTCAGTGTCATTTGAATCTTTTAATGTCATATTTGTTATTGTCACATTGTCTAGTTTTCCGTTGTCTAATATTTCTCCACAATATACTTGTACTTGTATATTATCTTTATCTATATTTGGCAATTTTACTTTGCATGATACTGTTATTGTATTTCCTGCATCTATTACTTTATTATTTATGTTGTGTTCATCTTCTTGAGATATTATTATATTGTTCCAATTTGATGATACTTCTTTTTTCCACTCATTAAACTCAGTCACTTTTCCTAAGTCTGTATAGTATTTATTTGTCAAATTACATAATGGAATATATAATTTTTCCATGTAATCTACTAACATTCTTGATGTACTGAATTTTCCACCTGTTGATGATATTGATTCTTTCATCATTTCAAGCCATTTTTCTGATATACCATCTTCATTTTGATTATAGTATGTTGGTACTATTTTCTTTTCTAAAGTTGAATATAAACTTTCACTATCTTCGTTATCTTGAACTTCATAATTATCATAATTTACTTCTGAACCTATTTTCCAACCATTTTTTGTATTATATCCTTCTGCCCACCAGCCATCTAATACACTAAAGTTTATCGCACCATTTACAGATGCTTTTTGACCGCTTGTTCCTGATGCTTCTAATGGTCTTCTTGGATTATTAAGCCATACATCTACTCCACTTACTAAGTATCTTGACATTCCTATATTATAATCTTCCAAGATGAATATTTTTCCTATAAATTGTGGTTTTAATGAAATTTCATGTATATATTTTATTAGATCTTGTCCTGCTTGGTCTATTGGATGTGCTTTTCCAGCAAAGATTAATTGTACTGGTCTTTGCTCATCATTTAATATTTGTGTTATTCGCTCTAAATCCTTAAATATTAATGTTGCTCTTTTATATGTTGCAAATCTTCTTGCAAAACCAATTGTTAATGCATTTGGATTCAAATTTCCTACTATTTTATTTATTTGTTCATATGAATATCCGCTTCTTCTTAATCTTTTTGTTGTGCTATCTTTTACTAAATTTAAAAGTTTCTTCTTTCTATCCATATGAGCTTCCCATAATTCCTCATTTGGAATATCCTTTATATTTTCCCAAACATTATCATTATGTATTGAATCTTGCCAAAATGGTATTAAATATTTATTATACAATCTCTTTAAATTTGGTGCTAACCATGAACAAGTATGTATACCATTTGTTACATATGTAATAGGGAATTCATTTGAAATTATATTTGGCCATACATCAGAAAATAATTCACTTGAAACCTCCCTATGCAGTTTACTAACTCCATTTTTCTTTCCAGCAATTTTTAACGCTAAAACACCCATATTGAATCCACTTGATTCTATATTAGCATTTGGTACCATTCCCATTCTTAAAAATTCTTCTTTAGAAATTCCAAGTTTATTCCATATACCACCAAAATATGTTTCAACTAAATTTAATGGGAATATATCATTACCAGCAGGTACTGGTGTATGTGTTGTAAATACAGTTTTAGAAGATACTATATCTTTTGCTATATTAAATGAAACTTGTTTTTCTTCCATTGTATTTTTTATAAGCTCTATTGTTAAAAATGACGAATGGCCTTCATTCATATGATATATTGTTGGCTTAATATTTAATATTTTTAATAGTTTTGTTCCAGCCATTCCTAAAACAATTTCTTGTTTTATTCTATCTTCTTGATTTCCACCATATAAATTTAATGTTATTTTTTTGTATTCAGCTATATTTTTGTCTATATCTGAATCTAATAAATATAAAGTTGTTCTTCCTACATTTATTTTCCATACTTTTAAGTATAATGTTCCCTTTGGTAGTTCATAATCAATATATAAATCTTTACCTTTTTCATCTTTTACAGGTAATATTGGAAGAGTACTTATGTCTGCTTTTTTGTATGTATCTTTTTGAACTCCTCTTCCATCTATTTCTTGATGAAAATATCCATTTTTATATAATAATCCTACTGCAACTAATGGTATACCTAAATCACTTGCTGATTTTAAATGGTCTCCTGATAATATACCAAGTCCTCCAGAATATATTGGCAATATTTCATCTAAACCATATTCAGCTGAAAAATATGCTATTAGATCCTTTTGATTATTTGGGTATTTTTTTGTAAACCAAGTATTTCTACTCTCCATATAGTTTTTGAAGTTAGTATATATTTCATCATATTGCTTTAAAAATTCTTTGTTTTCTATTATTGAATCTAATTTATCTTGTGATACTAAGTTCAGAAATTTTATTGGATTTTTTTCTACTCTTTCCCATAAGTCTATATCAATTGTTTTGAATAATTTTAAAAATTCCGTATTCCATGACCACCATAAGTTGTTTGCAATTATTGACAAACCTCTTATTCTTTCTGGTAGTTGTGGCATTACTGTTATCTTATTAAACATGTACATTTTATTCAATTTCCTCCTTTGTATTCTTTAATTTATCTTTGGATTTTTTCTAGATATATTATCTATTAAGTTGGTTTATTTGTCAAATATTTTTATGAAAATATCACTTTAAAATTTTAATCTAATGTTGTACTTGTTCTTCCTGTTCCAACAACATTTTCTTGTAATGACCTCCATGTATTGCATCCTATTATTCCATCTGCTGTTAGCCCTCTACTTCTTTGATATCTAATTACAGCATTTTTAGTTTTTGTGCCAAAAATTCCATCTAAGCTTCCTGTACTAAAACCAAGTGTATTTAAATCATCTTGTGCTATTAGAACATATACACTTAAACTTCCCTGTTTTATTTGAGGATATCCTCCTGCTGAACATGCTGGTGGCGATTGTCTTCTATCAAAATGTACCCAAGTTGGTGATATACTTACTGGCTCTATATAATTCCACAATCCAGAATTTCTTGCACTTGTTCTTAATGTTGCTCTTTTAGCATTAGTCCATCCCTGCCCAACATCAAATGCAGTTCCAGCAAAATGTTGGCTTTGACCTGTATGACCGACCTTCCCAAGGTCTTCTAAATGCATATCCTACAGGTATTGGAGCACCAAATAAATATCTTTGTGAATTCCACGAAAGCATTGTATTTTTTGTTGTCCATAATGTTGAACTATTACTTGCTCCTCTAAACTCTCTTACCAATAATGTGCCATTTGCATTATATGGCATTGATTGGCTTTCTCCTCTGTAATATGTTTCCATTCTATCTGTACTATTGTTATATACTATTATTTTTGCCATTTCATCCCTCCATTTTTTATAATATTTTATGAATGAAATGGATTTTTAGTTCATCTTTGGTTTATATTAATTTTTTCAAAACGTTTATTTATAACATTCCAATTTACAATATTCCAAAATGCATTTATATATTCAGCTCTGTTTGCTTTGTATTGTAAAAAATAAGAATGCTCCCACATATCTATTACAAATATTGGTTTACAACCCCATAATGTTAAATTTTGATGTTTTTCACATTGAAGTATTTCTAGCTTTTTAAATTTTGGAACCCACGCTAACACTCCCCAACCGTGAAGCTTCTACTGCTTTTGATGCTTCTGTAAACTGATTTTTGAATTTTTCATAACTTCCAAAATCTTTATTTATTTGTTCCATTAAACATATACTTGGATTTGTTGGAATTGGAATTCCCATATTCTCGAAAAAAAGTTGATGTAGTATTGCACCTGAACCATAAAAGCTTAAATCTTTTTCTAGGCATTTTATATTACTATAATCATTATTTTGTCTTGCTTTTTGCAATTTTTCTAACGTTTTGTTTGTGTTTTCTACATAACCTGTATATAGTGTTTCATAATGTACTTTTAAAGTCTCTTTGCTGTAATATGGCTCTAATGCATCTAACGGATATGGTAAATCAATCTTTTTTATCATAAAATTCATTCCTTTCATATAATTTTAAAATAATATGTAATTTAATAGGATTATTTTATTGTTTTATTTCAAAGGTACGTATCCCAGATGAATATGGGGCTATATCATATTGTTGATAATAAATTACAATTCCATTTGTTGTTAAATAAAAGTTTTGTGGATTAAAATTATCTATTGCCATACAACAAGCCTCTTCAAAATATATTTCTTTATTTTGATTTATTTGTTTTGAAATTTCTTTTAATATATCTAATATAAAATATGGATTTCCTCTATATAATTCATATAAGTTTATCAATCTTCCATTGGTCATATTCCAAGTCTGTGATGTTCTTGTTGTTGTTCCATGTGCACCTCCTGTGAATACATATTCGTCTGCATACAAACTTATTGTATTGTTTGTATTTAATGTAATTTCAAATGTTCTATATATTTCATATACCATTATTGGGTAATTATTCTTTTTATTATATTTATATAATTCAACTGCTTCTTTATATAATTCATTTTCTGCTTTTCTTTGTATTTGCTTTGCTATTTGCTCATTATATATATTAAATTTCATTGATGGTATATTATTACTTTCATTTGTTATTCGTGGATATTCTATATGATATTTTAAAACTACCACATTTTCATATTTTAGCTCTTTTTGTATTATTCTTTTTTGAATTTGCATAAGCCTACTTCCTTTCATTTTATTGCTCTTTGTATTTTATGAATTACTATTTTAAATGTGAAATTCTGCCTATATAAAAAAATAAACCAAATTGCCTATTAGCAATTTGGTTTATTTTTTATTTTTTCATTGCAATTTCACATATCATATCAGCTGCTTTTTCTACCCCAAAAGTATCGCTGTTTATACATAAATCATAGTTTTTGTTTTCGCCCCATACTTTTCCTGTGTAGTGTTTGTAGTGATTACTTCTTAATTTGTCTATATTTTTTATTTCTTTTTCAGCTTCTTTTTTGCTTAAATTATATCTTTCTACAGCTCTTTCTATTTTATTTTCCATTGTGCTATATACAAATATGTTTATTACATCTTTATTGTCTTTTAAAATAAAATCTGAACATCTTCCTATTATTACACAAGACTCATTTTTAGCTAAATCATTTATTAATTCTGACTCTTGAACAAATAATTCATCTGCATTTGTTAAATTATAATAGCATCCACTATTTAATGCATCTAACATTCCTCTTTTTTGCTCATTGTTTTCAATATATTCTGTTGATAATCCTGTTTTTTCTGATAATTTTTCAACTAAGTCTCTATCATAAAATTTAATTCCTAATTTATCAGCAACTAATCTACCAATATATCTTCCTCCAGAGCCATATTCTCTTGAAATTGTTATTACTGTATGTTTTTCTAATTTATTATCTGTACTTGTATCATCTGGTAAAGTACTGCTTGCATTAGCTTTTTTACCTAATGAACGAACCTCTTTTATAAGTAATATTGTTGCAATTACAAATGCTAATCCATCTGCAACTGGTCCTGCTGATAATACTCCTGTTACTCCATACAAGTGACCTAAAATAACCATACTTGGTATTAAAAATGCAATTTGTCTTGATATTGATAATACCGCACTTTTTACACTTTTTCCAATTGCTTGGAAGAATATTCCTGATGGTATTTGAACACCATTAAATATACATAACATTAAATATGTTCTAAATGCTAAACAAGCGAATTCTATGTAATTATCATCACCATTTCCAAATAGTGAAATTAATTTATCTGGAATTAATTGGAATAATAAAAATGCTATTGTACTTATTATTAAACTTAATCCTAATACAGTTTTTAATGTTTTCTTTACTCTGTCATATTTACCTGCACCATAATTATATCCAACAATTGGTTGAGCACCTGCTGCTATACCAATTATTATACTATTTAATATTTGGCTTATTTTCATTACAATTCCAAGTACTGTTATTGGAATTTCTGCTCCATACTTTGAACTTGCTCCATATTTTCCTAATAAGTTATTTTCAAATGCCATTACAACTACAATGCTCATTTGAGTAATAAAACTGCTTATTCCAAGCATTGATACATTCTTGCATATTGAACCTTCTAATTTTAATGATTTTTTTGTTATATTAACATTTTTCATTTTTCTTAAATGTGTTATATTTAAAACTGCTGTAACTATTTGACTTATAACTGTTGCTATTGCTGCACCTTTTACTCCCATTGGAATTACAAACATAAGTATATAATCTAATATTATATTTAATACAGCACCTGTTATCATTGATGTCATAGCAAATTTGGGATTTCCATCAGCTCTTATTATTGAATTTAATGTTGTTCCTATCATCATAAATGGTAATCCAATAACTATTATAAATCCATAATCTAATGCATATGGTCTTAGTACATCTGTACAACCAAAAACATTTAATATTTGTGGTAAAAATATTATACTTAATACACATATTAATATTGCCATTATTGTAGATAATATTATTCCATTTATAACACCCTTACTTGCCTCTTCTTGCTTTTTTTGTCCTAATTTTAAATTTAAAAATGCTGAGCTTCCATCACCAAACATTAATGAAAAAGCTAAACATATCATTGTTAATGGGAATACTACATTTGTTGCTCCATTTCCTAAAGTTCCAACTTTCCATCCTATGAATATTTGATCGACTATGTTATATAACGAGTTTACTAATAGTGATATTATACATGGAATAGAAAATTTTCTCATTAATTTTCCTATTTTTTCTGTTCCTAGAATATTTTCTTCCTGATTCATTTTTTCATCTTCCTTTCTTAATTTTTTTGTGCAAAAATAAAAAAGCAATTGCTAATTGCTTTTTTTACAGCTTATCTATTATAACACAAAATTTAATTTCGTGTAATATTTTTTTTAAATTTATTATTTTTTATGCACCAACATTTTGATTTGCATTTTCGTCATTTTCTTCCATACTATCTGATTGTTCTTCTTGCATATCTAAACAATCTCTTACAGTTACATCATAATACTTCATCTGATTTACCTGTTTCATTAGTCTTACTATTATATTGTTTTGTATTTCTTCTTTTAATGGCTCTGAATTTACAATTAAATCTTCTATGCAAAGATATTTTTGCTCTTTTTTTACTAGACCCATTCCTATCATTCTTTCACCATTATATGCACATACAGCAGTTAGTGCTCCATCTAGCTCTTGGCTTATTTCGGATACATCTATTTCTGGATACTCGCATATTGTTCTTAGCATTTCAAAATATTCTATTTTTGTTGGTATTTTGTTAATATATTGTATCATTGTATAAAATCTTCCCTTCTTCTTTGGTTTGTATATTCTTTTGTATTTTATTTCTTATATTTTGGCTTACATTTATATATATTAACTCAAAATTTGGTTTATGTCACTATTTTTTTTGAAAATAATGATTTTTTTAAAATAAATTTGAATGTGTATTAATATCAAATAAAATTAAAATGAGTTTATCTTTTTCAATCTTATATATTAATACTAAATCTGGTAATATATGGCAATCATAAAAACCTTTATATTTACCTTGTAACGGATGATTTTTATATTTTGCAGGTAATGTTTCTCCCTTAGATAATGTTGTTATTACTTCTTTAATTATTTCTATTTTTACTCCGTCTTTTCTTTAAAATTTTTAAACTTTGCTTAAATCTATTAGTAACCTCAATTTTATACATTATCTACTCTCCCTCTAAATCGTTAAACATTTCCTCCACACTATTATAGGATTTATTTTGTTTTGCTTCTTCTTCTAGTTTTTTAAGGTCTATCTTACTATAGTCATGTACATAACCATCTTCACATATATATGAACCATTTCCGTCATTTAATTCGACAGCACCTTTTATTTTTAAGCTAAATGGTATTCCATTATTTAATTTTATTTGATGCAAAAACATATTAATTGCTTCACTTAAAGATATTCCTAAGCTATCTAATATTGGAGTTACTTCTTTTTTTATTTCATCATTTATTCTTACTGTAGACATCTTTACCTAACCTCCTTTAGTATCTTTGTATACATTATATTACTTTTTGTATACATTTGTCAATTTTTTTGTTAGTAATTTATTGTATTTTTACATACAAATTACATTTACATATTCCTTCATTTATAAATTGGTCACATGGACATAGTGTTGTTTCATCTGCATATACTCTACAAGGGCAATGACCATCTTTTTTGTATATACCTTCTATTATTTTTTGAGTATATTCTTTGTCTGGGTTTATTATATAACCTTTCATCTTTGACTCCTTAATTTAAATTATTTAAAATTATTTATTTGCATTCTTGAACCTTATTTACTATCTCTTCTTCGCTTACTAGGCCTTCTATTCTGCCTACTACTTTTCCGTTTTTGAATATTAGTAGTGTTGGAACAACTTCTACTTCGTAATCTATTGCTAAATCTCTTAATTCGTCAATATTTACTTTAGCTATATTAAAATCTGCTCTTGTATTTGATATATTTTCAAGTATTGGACTTAACATATTGCAAGGTCCACACCATGTTGCAAAAAAATCTACCAATATTGGCTCTGTAGAATCCAAAATTTCAGTTTTAAAATTTTCTTTATTTATATGTTTAATCATATTTTTACCTCCAGTTTATTAATATTTTTTATTATAGTATTAATAATAATTTATTCATTTATACATAAATAAAATAATTAGCTTTTGCAAAATTATTATACATCATATTTTTGTAATTAGCTAATTATTTAATAAAATTGTTTAACTTATATTATCTCCCATATTTTTCAAAAATAGATTTAACTTTTGGTATTACATAGTGACTTCCACCCCTATTTTTTACATCTTCTACCATACTAATCATTAGTAACTGTTCACTACTATTTTCATCAGCTATAAAAGCATTAAACCATCCTATTTCTGTTCCTTCTATGTCCTCTTTCGATTTTTTTATTTCTGCTGTTCCAGTTTTTCCTGCTAATTTTATTCCAGATATTTTGGCTGAATTTGCTGTTCCTGCTGGATCATCTACAACTTGTTGTAAATCTTGTTTTATTTCATTTGCTGAATCTTTCGAAAAAGCATCTTTTACTAAATATTCTGGATTTTTATTTTCTTTATATTCAATATATGGCATTATCATATTTCCATCATTTACAAAAGCAGAATATATTGATGCCATATGAATTGGATTGACTAGAACTTCTGATTGTCCATATCCTGTATCTGCTATTGCTCCTTCTGAACTAAATGTATTATTATTTGCATATTGAGATGGCGTTGTTTGTAAACCCAAATCTATTTGTTTATTAAATCCTAACTTTTCAAATTGAGATTTTAGTGTATCTCCACCTATTTTTAGTGCAGCTTTGGCAAAATAAATATTATCAGAATATATTAATGCGTTCTTTAATATCGCTGGTCTTGAATATGTTGCAAGTGTTGTTACATAATGATCACCCCAACTTGAATCTTTTTGCCAGCTATTTCCACTTGGTCCCAAATCTTCATCTGCACTAAATTTATTTGTAGTAAGGCCTATTGCACCTATTACTGGCTTAAATGATGAACCTGGCACAAATTTACCTAAAAATCTATTATATAAAGGTTTATTTTCATCATTTTGTATTGTTTCCCACTTTTGATTACTCATTCCAAACAAAAAATCATTTGCATTATATGCAGGAGTGCTTACTAAAGCTAAAATTTCCCCTGTTTTTGGATTCATTACAACAGATGCTGATTTATCTTGTTTAAACTGCTCATATGCATCTTTTTGAATATTTATATCTATTGTTAATTTTATATCTTCACCATCTTTTTCTATTGTTTGTGCTATTGTTTCTTTTTTATTATTATTGTTATCTACAATATAAACTTCTACTCCATTTGTTCCTTTTAGCCTATCTTCATATATTTTTTCTAAACCTGATTTTCCAATTTTACTATTTTGTGTATATCCTTTTCCAGCATTTTCTTTTAGCTCTTCTGCTGTAATATTTTGTACATATCCAATAAGATGAGCAAGCGCCTCTCCATATGAATATACTCTTGATTGTACATCTGTTATTTTTACACCTTTTACTTGTAATAATTTTTGTTTTAATTCAATATTGTCTTTAGAAACATTTTTTAATGGTATAAACATATCATCTTTTACATAAGAAGCATTTAAAGCTTTATTTATTGTGTCTTCAGATATTTCTAGTAAATCTGCAATTGATTTTATATCTGATTCTTTTGTATCAGAATTTAATTTTCCTCTTACTACTCCAACAGATGATACAACACCTTCTGATGCAATTTCGTTATTGTTTCTGTCATATATATTACCTCTTCTTGCTTGATGAACATTAACTTTTATTTTATCTTGATTATTTAAATTAGGATAAATTAAATTTGATGACCAATTAATATAATATTTTCCATCTTTTTTAGTAAGAGTCGCTATATTTTTGAAATTTAAACTGCCAGCAACTGTATCCATTGATGTAGTATATGTAATATTTGCGCTATTTGAATCAATTTTTTCTACCTCATTTAATTCAATTGTTAAATTGGCAGATTCAATTCCATTATAAATATTCTTATTTCTTTTTATAAAGTCTTCTTGAGTAATACTTTGTTTTGAATCATCTGTTAGTAAATTGTACATTTCTGAGTAATTTTCTTCATTTATGTATGACATATATTTCGTTAAAACATCCTCTGGTTTTTCTGAGTTATTTTTTAGATATAAAAAACCACAAATTCCTGTTACAATTATAATTAAAGCTACAATAATTCCTATAAAAATTTTCATTTTCATATTTTTCCCTCCTACTTTTGTTATAATTGTATATTACCATTCGGCTGATTTTTTGGCAATCGACTGTTGGTAGAATTCGTATTATTTATGCAAAATACCAATTTAATTTTGGAAAATATATAAGTCAGAGCTTTTATATTGAGCTCTGACTTACCACATTATTTTCACTTAAAATTCTTCATCTTTTGCAGTATTTATTTTAAATAACTTGAATATTTCAACAATAACTATAGGTGCTAATACTAAACATACTGTCTCAATTATATTAGATTTTGGTAATACTGGTATACTAAATACATGCCTTAATTCTGGTATTAGTAATATTACAAATACTAATGCTGCTGCTATTGCAATTGCTCCAAATAACCAGTTGTTTCCACCTATTCCAGTTTTGAATATAGATTTTTTGTTATTTCTAATATTAAATACATGAACTAATTCACTTAATGCCAATACTATGAAGGCCATTGCCTGACCAATTTCTACTTTAACCTGTTGTTTATCTAATAATTTTGCACCATCAGCAATTTTTTGCTCTACATTATCTACTTCTTGTACATTATAATATTTTCCTTCAATTTCAATCATATCTGGAAGTTTTTCATCAGGAGTTGCAATACCAATTATAAATGCTGCTAGTGTTATAAAACCAATCATTAAACCTTGATATACGATTCTCCAAGTCATACCTTTTGTAAATATTCCTTTTTGTTTTTTAGCTGGTTTTCGTTTCATTATATCTCGCTCTGCAGGATCTACAGCTAATGCTAATGCTGGTAATGAGTCTGTTACTAAATTTATCCATAATATCTGTACTGGTAACAATGGTGTAATATAGTTAATATCAATACCATATTTTGAGCTTAGTAATGGTGCTATTAATATTGCCACAAACAATACAATTATTTCTCCAACATTACTTGATAATAAAAATTGAATTGCTTTTAATATATTATCATATATACGTCTACCTTCTTCTACTGAAGATACTATTGTTGCAAAATTATCATCTGTTAAAATTACATCTGCAGCTTCTTTTGATACATCTGTACCAACAATTCCCATTGCACAGCCTATATCTGCTGTTTTTAAAGCTGGTGCATCATTTACACCATCACCTGTCATAGCAACAATTTCACCATTTGCTTGCCAAGCTTTTACAATTCTAACTTTATGCTCTGGTGAAACACGAGCATATACAGCATAATGTCTAACGTTTTTAATTAGCTCTTCATCAGACATTTCTTCAAGTTCACTACCTGTTATTGCTTTATCACCTTCACAAAGAATTCCTAAATCTTTTGCAATTGCTACCGCTGTTGATTTATGGTCACCAGTAATCATTACTGTTTTAATACCTGCAGATTTACATTTTTCAACCGCAACTTTAACTTCTTCTCTTGGTGGATCTATCATACCAACCATACCAACATAAATTAAATCACTTTCCATATTTTTCATTTCTTCATCTGTTGGTTCATGATCTAAAATTTTATAAGCCATTGCAAGAACTCTTAATGCATCACTTGCCATATCTTCATTATGTTTTTTAATCTCCGGAATATAATTATTTAAATCATCTTTTACCTCACCATTAATAAGATATTTATTACATCTTTTTAATAATTCATCAATTCCACCTTTTGTAAATACATAATATTTTCCATCTCTTTTATTTACTGTTGTCATCAATTTTCTATCTGAATCAAATGGTATTTCTTTTGCTCTTGGCATTTCTTCAAATATAGATGGTTGAAAATCTAAAGTAAATCCCATATCTATTAAAGCTGTTTCTGTTGGGTCACCTGTTAATTTATTATCTGCACCAACTTTTGTATCATTACACATCATACTTATATAAATTAGCTCTTGTAAATCTGGTGAAATTTGATTTATTGCTCCTATATTTTCTAATTTACCATCATAGAAAATCTTTTTAACAGTCATTTTATTTTGAGTTAATGTTCCTGTTTTATCAGAGCAAATTACGCTTGCACTACCAAGTGTTTCTACTGCTGGCAATTTTTTAACAATAGCATGTTTTTTTACCATTCTTTGTACTCCAATTGCAAGAACAATTGTTGATACAGCTGCTAGTCCCTCTGGAATTGCAGCAACAGCTAAACTAACTGCTGTCATAAACATTTCAATTGGGTCTTTTTTGTATAATAATCCTATTCCAAAAATTACTAAACAAATTACAATTGCAGCAATACCAAGTGTTTTTCCTAATTTATTTAATTTTGTTTGAAGTGGTGTTTCTGTTTCAATTGTATTGCTTATAATTCCAGCAATTTTACCAACTTCTGTTTCCATACCAGTTTCTACAACAATACCTTTTCCACGACCATATGTTATTAGTGATGATGAAAATAGCATATTGCTTCTATCACCTATACCAATTTTTTTACTATCTATTTCATTTGACATTTTTTCAACTGGAAGTGATTCACCTGTTAATGATGCTTCTTGTGATTTTAAATTTACAGCTTCAATTATTCTTAAATCTGCTGGAACATAATCTCCCGTATCTAATACTACAACATCTCCTGGTACTAAATCTTTTGATGGTACTACTTCAAGCTTACCATTTCTTATTACTTTAGCCACATGACTACTTAATTTTTGTAAAGCTTCTAATGATTTTTCTGCTTTACTTTCTTGCGCTACTCCAACAATTGCATTTACTATTATTACTATAAAAATAATTATCGAGTCTGTTATTCCTTCGCCTTGCATATATCCAATAACACCTGAAATTATTGCAGCTATTATTAATATGATAATCATAAAATCTTTAAATTGCTCTAAAAATTTTACAAATAAACTTTTCTTTTTTTGTGCTTTTAATTCATTATATCCATATTTTTCGCGTGCTTTTGTAACTTGCTCTGTTGTAAGACCTTCTTCTAGGTTTGTTTCTAACTTTGTTTCTGTTTCTTTAACTGATAAATTATACCAATTTTTTTCCATTAAAAATCCTCCTTTTTTTGTTTAGCTTTTGTCTTTTTTTATATCATTTGTAAATTTTAAATATATATGTATTTTTATAATAATTTAGATTTTTTTTCAAGTATATATCTTAATTTTTGATACAAAAAAGACCTTTAAAGAAAAAATTACATAAAATCACCTCTTCTTTAAAAGTCTTGCTTACCGTTAAGGTTACTAACCAGATTTATATCGCGATTGTTGATTAGTAGTTTATAAGCTACTCCCTTTTTTATTTGTTTGTATTATAATATTTATTTTTGTTTTTGGCAAGATGAAAAATAAATATTTTTTATTCTTCAATAAAATCTGTTAATTATAAATCAAAGGACTTATTTAATATGCCAAAAATAAATCCAATGCTTTACATAGAAATTTGAATTTTTTGTAATTTACAATTTTTCGATTTCTTCTTTTGTAAGTCCTGTAACTTCAATTATAAGACTAATATCCATATTTTTTTCTAACATTTTTTTGGCTACATCTATTTTTCCTTTTGATCTGCCTTCAGCCCTTCCTTGATTTCTTGCGGCTGTCATTGCAAACTTTCTGTCTA